>Ga0209409_1000524_pt1 | contig 39411 bp, 36 predicted proteins | sample AD_JPNMR1_MetaG_FD_184424 | JGI IMG/M metagenome (GOLD analysis project Ga0209409, IMG submission 184424) | Active sludge microbial communities of municipal wastewater-treating anaerobic digesters from Japan - AD_JPNMR1_MetaG (SPAdes) (version 2) | ecosystem: Engineered > Bioreactor > Anaerobic... | reverse complement strand
ATATGCCTGGTGACCATAGTGGAGGTGTTACACCCGTTCCCATTCCGAACACGGAAGTTAAGCCCTCTAACGCCGATGATACTGCCCCTCGAAGGGGTGGGAAAGTAGGTAGTCGCCAGGCTTTTTTTATTTCCCACCCCCGGTATAACCGGCCCACTTAGCCAAGATAAGGGGCGGCGAGTGGCCACCTCTGGGTACTGTATCGGTGCCACCTTTACGGTAGGGTCTTTCTAGCTTTTTCTGCTTGTTCCTGTATTTTGTATTGGGTCCAGAAAACAAAAAAGGGCTAGCCTTCAATTTTTGGCCAGCCCGGACACGCATGTCTTAGGATTTTTCTATATTGCGTCCATAAAGCCGGGAGAGTTCCCGTATTTCTCGGGCCAGTTCCTGGGTATACTGATGTTCGAGACTCCTCCATTTCCAATTACAGCCGAGAGTAGAAGGGGTGTTAATCCGGGCTTCTGAACCTAGTCCGAGGTAATCCTGTAGAGGGATGATGCAGAATTTGCTGACCGATGCCATCGCAAGTCTGATAAGGGCCTTCGTAAGATTTTCCGGAGTATATCCAAGATAGCGGTAAATAAAATCGATTTCAGCTTTGCTTGCTTTTTCTATCCATCCCTTAAGGGTATCGTTGTCGTGAGTACCTGTATAGACTACACTATTGGGGTTATACATGTGGGGTAGAAAATCGTTAAGGGTGTTTCCATCCTTCCCGTTTTCATTCGCATCAAAGGCAAATTGAAGGATTTTCATTCCCGGTAACCCAAAAGAGTCCCGCAAGTCTCGGACTTCCTCGGTTATAAACCCTAGGTCTTCTGCGAGAATAGGAATTTCTCCTAAAGTTTCCTTTAGTTTTTTAAAGAATTCATGACCAGGCGCTTTTTCCCATCTACCATGTTCTGCCGTAGGGTTCCCAAAAGGAACTGCCCAATAGGCTTCGAAACCCCGGAAATGGTCGACCCTGAGATAATCGTACAGTCTAAGATTAGCTTGTATTCGCTGTATCCACCAGGCAAAGCCTTCTTCCTTATGTTTTTCCCAGTTATAGAGCGGATTTCCCCATAATTGACCTGTCTTGGAAAAATAATCCGGCGGGACTCCCGCTACGGCAAGGGGTTGACCCTTCTCATCTATCTGAAACAGTTCTCGATGGGCCCATACATCAACTGAATCGGCGGCGACAAAAATAGGAATGTCCCCAATGATACGGATACCCTTGCGGTTTGCATATTCTTTAAGGGTATGCCATTGATCGAAAAAGAAATATTGAATGACTGCCCGAATTTCCATCGATTTTTGATGAGCCGGGTCCGCTTTCCACTGTTGGATCGCCTGGGGGTCCCGAAGAGCAAGTTCTCGAGGCCAGTAGTTTGACCACATGGCTCCGAAACGTCCTTCGTCTTGAGCTTTTTTATCATATACATCCTTAATATCCATAAAAAGGATGTAATCCTCTAACCACCAGGCTTCTTGATCCCTAAAGAGTTTATAGGCCTCCTTTTCCTTTTCTGAAGCTTTTTCCTGGAAAAGCTGAGCCGCTTTGCAAAGTTTGTCAAACTTCCAGGGAATGATAGTTCCATAGTCAATATATTCCTGATTATGAACAGGACAGTCTGCTAAATCTCCTTCGGAAAGATAGCCTTTTTCAATAAGAATATCGAGTCCAATGAGGAGGGGATTCCCTGCAAAGGTAGAAAAGGATGCATAAGGAGAATCCCCATAGCCAGTGGGCCCCAGGGGAAGGACCTGCCAGAGGGTTTGTCCTGCCTTTTCGAGCCAGTCAATGAACCGAAAGGCGTTCTTCCCTATGTCACCAACACCATAGGGACCGGGAAGGGATGTAGGATGCAATAGGATGCCACTTCTTCGAACCATAAATCCTCCATTAAACCGGTTTAGTATAGCAGGAATTGCCATTTAATGCAACCAAAAAGAAATGAAGAAACTTTCCTATCTTATAACTTTTATAACAGGTTATCATTACTTTCACTATAATAAAATTTTCTTTTTAAAAAAAGTCAAAAGTAATATTTTTACGGCCTTTGTCAAATTATTGACTGATATCGATAGCTAAACAAAAAGGGGCTTCTCGAGGAAGCCCCATATCTCATAGTTTTCTTGCCAGCCCTCTCGAGAGTTCTTACCGTTCTGCAATAAGGAGTGTTTTACTATCCAGTTGCAGTTCTAAGTCGGTGGGATTCATAATCCCTCGATCTTTTACCACCTTTAGATGAATGTAATCACTCTTGGGATCAAGAATAACAATGATGTCTAATAATTCGATGTAATCCTTTAAAATAAGGGGAATATTGTTTTTATCATAGACCGGCTCTTCTGTACCCACATTACAGCTATGCCAAATCTCAAGTCCCAATTCTTTTGCGAAGGATTTCATCTTTGAAAGATGTTCGATGGTCGTGCGGGAAAAGTCAAAACCATCGATGATAAGCGCATCTGCCGCAAAGCCTCCTTCGATTATCATGGCCCGAAGACTTCGAATGATTTGATCGATCGTTACCCCATCCTGATTGAAATTCATGATAACCCGGTTCTTTACCAGTTCATTTTTGACTTCTACCGGATGTTCAAGGTTCTTCTTACGGGATATTTCGGAAAAGATATCCTCATACCAGGCAAGCACATAATCAGTATGCTGAGTAAACGAGACATGAATAACTTTTTTCCCCTGCATGAGTTTGTCCAGGGCTATCTGTACGAGTACGGAGGTCTTTCCAATTCCTTTGCGCGCCGCAATGATCCCGATCTCTCCCGCCTTAAGTCCCCCGTGGATAGACTTTTCAAAGATCCGGACGGGACTGCGTTGAATGAGTTCCTGTTTGATCATCTAACCTCTCCTTATTTCTGTTGTTCCTTCTTTCGCTTCTCCTCATACTCCTTAATAAGGGTCTCGGAGATGCTGGATGGAACCTTACCGTATTTGAGGAATTCCATGGTAAATTCCGCTTTCCCCTGGGTAAGGGAGCGAAGGACCGTGGAATAACCAAACATTTCACTCAGCGGCACTTCCGCTTCCACCCTACAGTAGGTTCCTTCCTCAGTGGATGAGGTTATTATACCACGACGCTGATTAATTGAGGCAAAAATATTTCCCTGAAATTCGGTAGGCCCTTCCACGGAAACCTTCATGATAGGTTCAAGAATGCAGGGCTTGGCCTTGGCGTACCCTTCCCGGAAGGCACCGATAGCTGCAAGCTGGAAGGCTATATCCGAAGAGTCAACAGGGTGGGACTGACCATCATTGATAACACATCGGACCCCTACAATCGGGAATCCAATGAGGGTCCCCCGCTTCATAGCTTCCCGGAAGCCCTTGTCACAGCTGGGGATGAACTCATTCGGAATGGCTCCCCCTTTAATCATATCCACAAATTCGTAGTCCTTGTCTTCCAGGGGTTCCATATACCCCGCTACCCGACCATACTGACCAGAACCACCGGTCTGTTTTTTATGGGTATAGTTGAACTCGGCCCGCTGGGTAATGGTTTCCCGATAGGCAACCTGGGGCATACCGGTTTCAACTTCGCACTTGTATTCCCGCCGCATCCGTTCGATATACACTTCCAGGTGCAGTTCTCCCATCCCTTTAATGATGGTCTGATTCGATTCAGGATCCACATAGGCCTGGAAGGTCGGGTCCTCTTTGGTGAACCGATTGAGGGCCTTGGACATCTGATCGGCAGATTTTTTGTCCTTGGGGGTGATAGCCAGCGAAATGACGGGTTCAGGAACATACATACTCGTCATCGCATAGTTGATGGAGGGTGAACAGAAGGTATCCCCCGAGGCGCAATCAATACCGAAGAGGGCCACGATATCTCCCGGTGCTCCTTCGTTGATATCTTCCATGTGGTTTGCGTGCATACGGACCAACCGTCCCACCTTAAAGCGCTTGCGGGCCCGGCTGTTGTACAGTTCATCTCCTTTTTTGATGGCTCCCTGGTAAATTCGAACATAGGTAAGCTGTCCGTACTGGCCATCTTCAAGCTTAAAGCCGAGGGCCACCGTGGGCAGGTTCTCATCGGCCTTGAGCTCTACCTGGGCCTCATTGTTATCGAGATCGAGGGCATAATTTTTCACTTCCGTCGGATCAGGGAGATACCGGGTTACTCCATCCAGAAGCAGCTGCACCCCCTTGTTCTTGTAAGCTGATCCCATCATAACGGGAACAAACTGCTCGGCGATGGTAGCCTTCCGGATAGTAGAATGAATGAGTTCCTCAGGAATTTCCTCGCCACCAAGATAGAGTTCAGCCAGTTCATCGTTGAACATGGACAGGGCATCGAGCAGTTCTTCCCGGTACTTTGCCGCGTCAGCCTGAAGGTGGGCAGGAATTTCTGCGTAACGTACCTGGGTTCCCTGATCTCCGTCATAGTACACCGCTTTCTGGCTGATAAGGTCTACAAGACCTTCCAGCTTATCCTCGAGCCCAATGGGGATCTGCAGAAGTACCGCATTAAGCCCTAGTTTTTCCCGGAGCTGCATCCGCACTTTAAAGGGGTTTGCCCCGGTGCGATCGCACTTGTTGACAAAGGCAATACGGGGTACATGGTACCGTTTCAACTGACAGTCTACCGTAATGGACTGGGACTGGACTCCCCCAACGGCACACAATACAAGAATGGCCCCATCCAGAACCCGAAGGGAGCGCTCTACTTCGATAGTAAAGTCCACGTGACCGGGAGTATCAATCAGGTTGATAGTATATCCTTTCCATGTAACCTGGGTTGCCGCAGACTGGACGGTAATACCCCGTTCCCGTTCCAGTTCCATGTGATCCATGGTGGCACCCACACCGTCTTTACCCTTTACTTCGTGAATCGCGTGAATTTTGTTAGTGTAAAACAAAATTCGTTCAGAAAGGGTCGTTTTACCAGAATCGATATGTGCACTGATTCCGATATTCCGCATCTTTGTAATATCGATGCCCATCTCCTTATCTACCTCTCGTCCTTGTTATAGGTTCCCGCACATCCTGGCGGGCTTGGCTTTGCTCAGTATTACTGTGCCCCGGGAAGGGAAATCTGATATGACAGGGCTCCCCTTTTGTTGGTACTGCACTTCCGGTGGCGAAACAAGACTACTTTTGTGCTCGCTTTGATGGAAATGATTCGGAAGCGACTTGTACTTTACTTCCAGTTTGCAGAGTATAGTAATAAATGCAGAGAATTTCAAGGGGTTGCATTGAGACTTTAAAGATGCCCCCCCTTATTTTGAAGATTGAAGAGGAAAGCTACCTTTTGCGCACTCCTTTATACCAGAGAGCGTATACAGAGGATTACCATTTGCTCCTCCACGACAGGGTGGCTTCGTAGGTATTGGTAGGGGAAGTATAGGTCCCCTCAAGGGATAGGGAGAAAGAACGTATCACCGCTGAAAGGGCCAGGGTATACTCACCGGTGACGATTTCGTCGGGGAAGCGGTATCTCCACAAGGTCGTTGCAGAAAACCCTATTCTCTGCCACCGGTAGGCAAGGGTTAGTTTTTCTGAAAGGTCTTTGAATAGGAGGGCGGGGTCCCCACTTACTGGTGAAGAGGATTGCCACCAGGTTTCCAGGGTATTCCGAATTTGAAGATGGGCGAGGGAAGTAACTATTGAAAGGCTATACGTATCCTGGATGATAGTATCCGTGTATACTCTTTTATACGAAAAGGTGCTTTCCTGGGGGACAAAGAAAAAACGTCGGTAGTTATCCCGTACGGTCCCTGAGATTTTTATGGTATGAATAGATAGTGTATCGCTGTTCCCTTCTACTTGAGAAACCAGGGACCATCCAATTTCAGAGAAAGAGAGGGGACTCCCTTTGCTTGGCCGTCTTGGGATGTATCCAAAAAAACTTTGAAGTCGATAGTTCCTACTCTGCAATTCCCCACCTGGACTTCTGTATGCCCCTAGAATACCATCGCCAGCAAGGCGGAGTTCCCAGGGGGCGGGTGCATAGCGGACGGCCCCATGCATATACCAGCCGGTTTCTCCAAAGTAGGTGGACGAATAGGCCAGGGAAAGCCCGCCACTTCCTGCCGTGCCACGATACCACAGGGCCCCCGCCCATACTTCAAACGGATGGGCAGGAAGAAGGGGAACCGCTGAAAACCAGGTAGTAGTTGTAGAGGCTTCTACCGTTCCCCGAGAATATAGCCCTTCTATGGCGAACGTTTGATGCTGAGGCAGCACAAAGGAGACCCCTGTACCATAGGTTCCCCAGGGAAAATTCTGGGCGTCGATGTGAACAAACGAAGTACCTTCCACAAAAGATCCGAAGGGGACCACGATTTTACCATACCCTTCTTCTTTCCCCGAAGAACTTGGGCTTGTGGCAAGGATTGCCGTTGAAGATCTATAAGAGAAAGGACCCGTTAGGTCTTTCCCCATAGGGTTGGTGATACGGCTTTCAAGACCCTGGATGGTGCAGTTGCCAAAAAGAAAGCGGGAACCGGTGGGCCCATGGAACAGTCCTACATTAGGGATGGGGATCGTTACTTCCTGGGGGACTGTCCAATCGGACCAGGTGTAAAAAAAGATCCCCCGACTTAAAAATGAAATGGGGCGAATCTGCGTAGCAAGATCAAACTGTTGCTGCATCGTCCCGTTGGTGGTTATGGCCCCCCTACTTTTTACATGAAAATCAATAAAAGGACTGGCCTCCTGAATGGTGGTGGCCTTTCCCTTTGGCGCCGCTGGGTGGGCCTTTGTTGGCTTGGGAGATACCGCATATGCGTACAAGCAGCCCCCTATCCAGAGGGATAGCATGAAAATTACCCGCCGTTCCTGCATACCCAAATATAGAAAGAAAATCTCCCCTGTGCTTGAGAAACGGCGGATTACTCTACTTGTATTCTGGAAAGGTGCTTAGCGTTTTACCGTAACACTGCTAATGTAGCTTTCCGCAAAGCCATCGAGGGAATGAATAAGCTTAAGCCAGTATTCCGCTTCGGTTTTTGAAGTATAGGGGCCTACCCTCACCCGGTAATAGGTGGTATTGTCTACCGTTTTTACCTCGATAAAAGATTTTATACCCCTCTGAGCTAAGGATGACCGTACACCTTCGGCCCTTGTTTTGGACGTAAAGGCCCCCGTCTGGATCCAGTAGTCCGTATACGTGCGGGGTGCAGTACGAACGGTCTCTTTTGGTGCCGACGCGGTGCTGTTGCTTGTTCCCTTTGGGGCTGTGGGAGTACCGGTGGTGGTAGATCGGCTGCCTTCGCTGGGTCCAGCGGTTACGGCAGAAGCGCTTCCCGCACCCCCTAAGGTCTGTTTTTGCTCAACCTGTCTTTCCCCCGTGGTCGTTTCGGTGTTTATGGAAGGGGCGGGCGCATTTTTCCCTGGCACCTCTATGGTAAGAGAAGAGCCCTGTGGGGTGGTTGTAGAAACCACAGGCCGACTCCCTGTCACCGTATTATCCCCATAAATGATGATTACATCGCCCCGACTTTGCGTAATGCTCTGAGGGGTCGACGGAATAGTCTGGATCGATTGAGGGTTCTTTACCCATTCTCCGGGATTGACCGGCGGAATTCCTTCTGGTTTTGTGGAAGAAGACTGGGGTGTTTCACTGGTTGCGCCGGGGGTAGTGGAAGTCCCAGGAGAAACAGTTCCTTCTGAACCAGGCTTTAGGCTTTCTGCAGAAATCAGTTGATTTCCCTCTGTAGACGCATATGCCGTCGTTGTTGATTTCTTAGGTAAAAAGACGAGGAGAGATACCCCAATTACCAGGACCAGGAAGATACCGACGATGATGACCGCCAGGTACAGTTTCTTGTTTTCCATCTTATACGATCCCCTCCCGTACAAGGATTCTCTCAATCCGGCGTTCTAATTTATAGGGCCCTTGTTTCTTCCACCCTATTCCCGGATTTGGTACAACATATATATCGGTATTTTTGTTTTTATATTGAGTAAAGAATGTTCTCTGCTGCCATATCCGGAGCAAGGCCTGTCGGAGAGAGAGGTGGTCCCTTCGGATGCCCCGAAGCAGCCGAACCGGCCAGGGGGCGGTGACAAGAATGATGAAGGCCAGCTTATCAAACACAATGGATCGATGTAACAGGGCCGCATTGATCACCAGAGGGTGCTCCCGGTGCTGCTCGATCCATTCCAGGGTAAGTGCATTTGCCCGGGGGTGGACGATAGCTTCCAGGGTCCGCAGTTTTTCTGGATCCCCAAAAACGATGCGTCCCAGTTCCTTTCGATTTAGCATACCTGTTGCATCAAGTATGGCGGGGCCAAAAAGGTGGACGATCCGTTCTTTTTCTTGATCGAGAGCCCGGTGCCCGAGGCGATCTACGTCAAGGACCAGAAGCCCCCGCTTCTCGAGAATCCGGGCCACGTAGTTTTTCCCCGCACAGTAGGGCCCTGTAAGGCCGATAAGAAAAGGCGAGGGACGGCCTTGTTTCCCCTCACTGCGAAGAGGCGAAACACCTTCCAGGGATGGTACGCCCATGTCAGTGAAAGTCCCCCCAGCGTTCACCGATTTCTACTTCTACCCGGAGGGGCACCTTCAGCACATAGGCCCCTTCCATTTCGCTTTTTACTAGCTGGGCCACCTCTTCTGCCCTGGAGCGGGGGCATTCCAGAATAAGTTCATCATGGACCTGCAATAACAGACGGGCCTCGAGGGCTTGTTCGTTCAGGGCCTTTTGCAGCCGGATCATGGCGAGTTTTACAATATCTGCCGCAGAACCCTGAATGGGGGTGTTAATGGCAATCCGTTCGGCCGCGGCCTTTTCGGTTTTGTTCCGGGAAGTAATCGTAGGAATAAAGCGCTTTCTCCCCAGGAGGGTGGTGACATAGCCGGTTTTTTCTGCTTCTTCAATGGTACGGTGGATAAAATCTTGAATGCCCCGATAGGTGGCGAAATAAAGATTGATAAAGTCCTGGGCCTCACCGCGGCCGATGCCTAACTCACTGGAAAGGCGAAAGGCGCTCATCCCATACATGATACCAAAATTGATGGTTTTGGCGATTCGCCGCTGGTCGCTCTGGACCGCATCTTCTGGCACACCAAAAAGGAGGGCCGCCGTGCGACGATGCACGTCTTCTCCGCGCCGAAAGGCCTCACACAGAGCGGGGTCTTCCGAGAGGTGGGCCAGGATTACCAGTTCAATCTGACTGTAGTCGGCGGAAATGAGGACCTGTCCCGGTTCGGCCACGAAGGCCTGGCGAATGCGCCGGCCCTCTTCGTCCCGGATGGGGATGTTCTGCAAATTGGGGTCCCTGCTCGAAAGACGGCCCGTGGCGGTACCGGTTTGAATAAAATGGGTGTGGAGTCTGCCATCCCTTCCTACCTGGTCTGCGAGGGTATCTACATAGGTAGATTTGAGTTTTGAAAGGGTCCGATACCGGAGAATGTAGGCAGGAACGGGATCTTCCCGGGCCAATTCCTGAAGGACCTCCACATCGGTGGAAAAGCCCGTCTTGGTTTTCTTGGTGGCCTGGAGCTTCCGTTCTACAAAGAGCACTTCCTGTAATTGTTTGGTGCTGGAGATGTTGAAAGGATGCCCTACCAGGCGATATACCTCTTGTTCCAGCGAGGCTAGCTGCTGATCCAGTTCCTTCCCGTATTCCCGAAGAATCCGGGGGTCTATGCGGATCCCTACCCGTTCCATTTCCGCAAGAATGGGAAGCAAGGGCATCTCCAGATCTGTGAAGAGGCCTAGCTGCCCCGCTTCGTTCAGTTTTTCGTAGAAAAGGCGGTAGAGTCTGAGGGCGTAATCCGCATCCTCTGCCGAATAGCGACAGGCCATGTCCAGGGGCACCTCGTTAAAAGCGGCTCCTTTGGGGACCACCGTATCATACGCGAGACTCGGGAGCCCCAAATGCTGGGCCACTATACCATCCATGGAATAGTTCCCCCGGTCGGGATCTAAGAGCCAGGCGGCTACCATGGTGTCCCAAATACGGGCCTTCCAGGGAGCACAGCCCCAGGTGCGGGAAACCTGGTAATCGAATTTCGCATTATGGGCCACGATGACCATGCGGGGATCCTGCAGGACCTCTTCCAGAAGAGCCCGTCCCTTCGGTGGATCGAGGAATGGAGAGCCCACGCCATGGGACATGAGGGGTACGTAGTAGGCTTCTCCGGGCATCAGGGCAAAGGAAAAACCGACGGGACAGGTGGTAAGGGCTTCTAAGGAGGTTGTTTCAAAGTCCAGAGCGAGGAGGCGCTGTTCCCGGGCCTTTCTGAAAAGAGCCTCGAGTTCCGGTGCTTCTAGAATACACTGATAGGAGGGTGTTGTTGCGCTCTGGGCCTTTTCCTGCTTATCTGTCAGGGTGCCCCTGTCGGATATCTGAATCTCTTCTCCCTTTGTTGGATGTGTCCCCTCAAGTTTTCCTTCCGTCGACTCTTCCGCTTGAGAGGTATCCGCCGGAACTTCTTCGAAGAGGAACGCCTGGCCCGCTGTTTCCCTGGCAGGCCCTGTGCCTTGCTTCTTGCCTGCAGGAAGGGATGGGGCAGGGCTTGGACACAACTCGGGCTGAGCTTGGGAAACAGGGGAGGGCTCTTTCTCTGTGGAACTCCGTTCCAGAAATGCGGCGGCCACCTGGCGGAGTCCCTGCCGCTTAAGGTATTCACCGGCCTCCCTGAAGTGAAGGGGCGGAAGACGGAGTTCCCCTTCAATATCCTGTACAGGGAGAGGCACCTGGGTAACGAGTTGAATAAGTTCCCGGGAAAAGTAGGCCATTTCTCGGCCCTCGATAAGTTTTTTCTGAAGGGCCCCTTCAATTTCATCTATGTGGGCATAGAGATTGTCCAGGCTGTGGTATTCTTGTATGAGTTTGATAGCTGTTTTATCGCCAATGCCCTTTACCCCGGGGACGTTATCAGAACTGTCGCCCGTAAGGGCTAAGAGGTCCAGAATTTGCCCGGGATGGGCCGCCCATTCTGCGGCTACTTCCTGTGGGCCTACCACCTGCACGGCGATGCTGCCGCTAGTGCCTGCCGTCTTGGCTGGACGAAGTTGGAAGACCCCTTCACCTACCATCTGTAAAAGGTCCTTGTCGCTCGAAATGAAGTAGCAGGATCGCCCTTCCTTTTTGCACCGTTCCGCCAGGGTAGCGATGATGTCGTCCGCTTCATACCGTTCCACCTGGAGGATGGGAATGCCCAAGGTTGCTAAGAACTCTTTAACCAGCGGCACCTGGGCGTGGAGATCCTGGGGGGCCTTTTGTCGGGTAGCCTTGTACTCCGGATATCGTTCGTGCCGAAAGGTGGCCACCGGAGAATCGAACACCACCGCCATGTGCTGGGGGATAATCGCAGGGGTTGTTCCCGTTGCTTTTGGGGATGGCGCTGTAACTTTTGTGGATGGTTCCGTGGTCTTACTGGGGGAAGCCCCTTCACTGAACACACCTGCACTCCGGGAGGGATCTCCGGAGTGCAACGGAAAACCTTCGGTCAGGATCTGGTAGACAAACCGGGAAAGGCCATGAAGGGCCGAGATGTTTTCTCCCCGGTTATTCCGCAGGGGACGACTGATGAAGGCAAAGTAGAATCGATAGATAAGCCCGTATGCGTCAAGCAATAACAGCGGGTCCTTAGTAGTACTCATCCTCGTATATCAATTAAAGAAGCTGAATCACTATCCCCAAAAAGGGATTTTCTTTTTGCAAAGGGGTTAGCCCGCAGGGCTTTTATCTCCTGCCGGAGTTCTTCCATCCGTCGGGAAAGGAGCTCTCGGTTTTGCTCTGACCGCTGGATCGCTTCCTGTTTTAGGTGCTCCAGGGCCTCTTTAAGGGGGGGGATTTCCTCTTCCCGGTCGGGATAACAGGAGCGATACATCACTTCCAGGGGATCGATAACCTTTTGGATCGCAAAAATTTCCCCCACAATTTTTTCTTCTAGTTCTACGTGACTTAAAAGGGCCTCCGTATCGCCCCGTTCAATGGTATCTCGCTGTTTATCTAACACTTCCAGGTATTGCTGGAAGCGATTGCGCTGTTCTACCAGGAGTTCCCGGAACCGCTTAAGTATGGCTACCCGTTGGGCCAGTTCCTCTTCTGAGAGTTCCGTCTGTATTTTCCTGGGTGCGCTCTGGTTCATGTCTCCTACAGCCCTTACCCCGCGATATTAATACCTGTGGTGGAACGGCCCAGACCTTCAGTTTCTGCCTTACTTACGATTTCCTGCCAGGCCCCACGCAATTCATTCATCATATCCCGTACCGCCCGGACCCGCTCTTCGTCCTTTGCTAAATTTGCCTCCAGAAGTTCCCGGTTAAACCAGGTATACAGGGAAAAAAGATTTCGGGCGATCTCGCCACCCTGTTCAAAGTCCAGGGATACCATGAGCTCCGTAATGATATCCCGGGCTTTGATGATGGCCTTATTGATGTGCTCTATTTTGGAAGGATCTTTTTTGGTGGCACTGTGGTATTGATGCAACAATTCCTGGCCCCGGTCTAATTGCTTGATCGCCTCGTCGTACAACATCACCACAATTTTACCGGGACTTGCGGTACGTACTCTCGTTTCTTTGTATGCGGAGAGTGCATTTTGATATGCCACGTCTTTTCTCCTCCTCTCGTACTGTCCCCGAACTAGGGACCGCTTTTTTATCACTAGGACAGGATGGGGTTTCTGTGCAAGAGGGCTTCCCCCCGGGGCCCTCGTCCTGAAGGCCCCTAAAATCCCATGGGACCTTTCCTCATTAGGAAGATCCTCCGGCCCCCTCAAACTCCCCCGTCTCTTTCCGTTTACAGTATCGTCTGTCTTTCCTTTAGGATAAACCGTTTTTTGGAAAAAAGCGAGTCTTTCCCTGGATCCTTTTAAAAGAAAAGTTCCACCGCTCCCCGGGACCGAATAAAGAGCGGCCGGACAGCTCCTTCGCCAAAGTACCGTTCCATCCATCTGATATAGGCTTCCTGAGCATTGGTGGGCACATAGGCCTGAATAGTTCCCGCAAACCCACCGCCATGGACCCGACAGGCTCCTCGCAAATTATGGGTTTTAAAGAATTCCTGGGTAAGCCCTAAAGCCAGGGCAATACCCTGTTCTTCTGGATGGTGGGGGGTGCTGATGTTTTGTAGGAGTTCCCAGGAACTGGTGCCTGACTCGCGGACCAGTTCTAGATACCGATGGAAAACCTGTTGTTTTTCTGTGGGGTCGGCCATATCGGCCATCCGTTCAAGGGTGCTGTACATTTCCTGAACCCGATCGTTCTCATCGAAAAAGTGAAGGGCCCGAAGGATAGCCCGATCCCCCACTATTTGGCGTAGTTTGGGAAGATGTTCCAGAAACAGGGCCCGATCTAGCTCCCGTAACACGGATTTTCCAAAAAATTGGGCTACCGCCTTCATCTCCTGGGGTACGGCGGCATAATCGGCGGTGAGATCCGCATGGCTTCCGCCGGTATTGACTACACACAGGGTGTACCCCATATCGGCAGGGTTAAAGTTGATCCCCCGCACCACAGGATTCGCCGGATCTTTAAAATCGATGGCCACCGCTCCACCATGGGCACAGGCAACCTGGTCCATAAGTCCACAGGGTTTCCCAAAGTAGAGGTTTTCGGCCCGCTGTCCTATCTGGGCAATTTCCACCGGTCCAAAACGACCGCTCCCATAGAGTCCATTAAAGATAGTACCAAATAAGACCTCCACCGCCGCAGAAGAAGAAAGCCCCGAACCAGAAAGAACGGTGGAAGCCGCATTGGCGGTAAAACCGCGGAGATTAAGCCCCCGTCGCTTGAATTCTTCGGCAATACCCCGGAGCAGGGCCTCTGTTGTTCCCTGCTCTTCGGGGTGCATGGTGGTATCCGCAATATCCACGAGGACATCGGGATAGCCGGTGGACCGGAAGATGACCCGCGTATCATCCCGGGGAACCACAAAGGCCACCGCATCCAGTTGAATACTGGCGGCGAGCACCTGTCCCTGGTTGTGATCCGTATGGTTTCCTCCCAGCTCGGTTCTCCCTGCGGCGGTAAACACATGAACATCGCCACTGGCTATTTCAGGAAAGGCCTGGATACTCTGCTGCAAGAGGGTAGTGTATCGATTCACGGCCCGATCCACTTCATCTTCCCCATAAAGTTCTGTGAAGAGCTGGCGGGCCTTTTCACCGGCAAATTGACGGAGTAATTCCTGGGCTTTCATTGATGAACCTCCCCATCTTGCTGTTCCATGTAGTGTTGTTCCGAAAGGTTTCTCAGCCGTTCTGCCGCTGCTTCAGGGGTAATATCCCGCTGGGGCATGGCAAGCAGTTCAAAGCCAACCATAAATTTGCGGACCGTGGCACTGCGAAGAAGGGGTGGGAAATAGTGCACATGGAAATGCCACGATGCTTCCTGAAGAGCTGGTTCTATGGGGCCTTCGGCGCTCACCGCCTTCGTCGGTTTTTGATGGAACCCCATCGAATAGGGGAAGTTGGTAAGGAAAAGATTATCATAGCGGGTCCCCATCCGTTTAAGGGCATCTCCAAAATCATGAATTTCCTGGTCCGTGAACTGGTTGATGGCTGCAATATGCCGCTTTGGCAGGATCATTACTTCGTAGGGCCAGACTGCCCAGAAAGGTACAAGGGCTACAAAGGAGGGGTTTTCAAAAATGATGCGTTCTTGTTTTTGCAGTTCTAACTGGAGGTAGTCGCACAACAAGCAGCGGCCCTTTTCTTTTTGATAGGAGCGTTGCATGCGATCTTCCCGGGCCGGTAAATCCGGTAGGTGTTCGGTGGCCCAAATCTGTCCATGGGGATGGGGATTGGAACAGCCCATAATGGATCCCCGATTCTCAAAGATCTGTACATACGAAATGTAGGGCTCCGCTCCTAAGGTGAGGTATCGTTCTATCCATACCCGAATTACCTTTTCTATTTGTTCTACCGGCATCCGGGGAAGGGTAAGGTCGTGACGGGGAGAAAAACAGAGAACTTCACATTGTCCCCGTTCGGTACGGGCCGTAAGAAGACCACCCCCTTCCTCGAGTGATTCCGAAGGTGCCTCAGGCAAAAGGGCCGCAAAATCGTTGGGAAAGACAAAAACATCCTGATATACGGGATTTTTTACTCCCCCCGCCCGTTCATTCCCGGGGCAAAGATAACAGGTTGGATCATAGGTTGGTTGGGTATCCATGGTGGGTTTTTCCACCTGTCCCTGCCAGGGCCGTTTGGTTCGATGGGGTGATACCAGAACCCATTCCCCCGCAAGAGGGTTATAACGACGCTGTGGATAATCCGCCAAATGCATAGATAACTCCCCGACGTAGAAGATAGCTGGAGCATAGCCTACTTTAGCCTTTCTCTCAAGTGACAGGCCCCCGCTTTTTTTGTATGATAGATACCCATGTGGGATTATTTTTCACCGAAAGAGTTACAGTGGTACGTATGGTTTTTAAATGGGGCCTATGCGGGGATCAGAAAAAATGGAGAAGAATGGCGAATTATTCAGCGGCCCTGTCGATTCGAAGACCTGGTAGAAGAGGCCTACGGGCCTGTGGAACGGCCCTCCTGTGAGGAAGAAAACCTCGCCTTTGGAGTCGGGCCGGCCCGCCAAATTCGATTGGTGCCCAGTTTTAGCCAGATCCCTTACCTTGTGCTCGTGCGTAACGAGGTCCGGATCCTTCCTGGAGCAGAGGCCCAGTTTATGGTAGCCGTTCCCCCCGTTTTCCAGTTCCAGGATGAGGACGCCCATGTCCTCTACGAATTTTTACCCTTTTCTCTTTCGTATTCCTGGTTCGGGGATAAAACGGCGGGAAACCTGTGTCTGTCCCTCCCCATTGCTCTGGACCCCCATTGTAAGGGGGAAAGCGCTCAGGAAGGGATTCAGAGCGATGAGTCAAACAAATGGACCCGGGCGACTTCCCTTATTCAGTGCGATATCAAGGTCCGCAATGCCACCCGGACGGTGCTGAATATTAAACGGCTGGCTATCTACACGGATCTCATGAATATCTACTATAAAGACGGGCAGTTATATTCTGACTCTATCATTATTGATGGAACCCCCGAAGGGGAACTGCGCATGCGAATTGATGAGACTAAAAAACGTTCGTATAAGAAGATCTTTTCCGCCGCAAAGACCGGGTTGAGCGAAATCCTTGTTCGCCGGGGTGTTGGTTTTCTTAAATCTATCACCGGCTTATACGAATAGGAGGTTCCATGCAGAGTATTGGCGTGTTTTTGAGTGATGTGATTAATGATGTGGCGGCGTTCTTTTCTCCCGATCTGTATAAAAAAATGCTGATCGCCCTGGGAGCCTTTGTCTTTGTTATTCTTATCTTTGGGATTATTCAGGTTATTGTTGCTCGACTTACAAAGAAGTATTTAGCGGACCAGCAGCATTTCCTCTTAAAGAAGATAGTGCGGTATACGGGCTATGTCATTGCCGTTATGACCCTCTTTAAGAGTTTAGGGATTGACCTCTCAGCCCTGTTGGGGGCTGCGGGCATTGCAGGAATTGCTATTGGTTTTGCCGCCCAGACTTCGGTATCTAATGTAATTTCCGGCCTTTTCCTTATTTCGGAAAAACCCTTTCAGCTTGGAGATGTGATTCAGGTGGGGGATGTGTCGGGAACGGTCTATTCCATCGATTTCCTTTCCGTAAAAATTCAAACCTTTGATAATCGGTTTGTCCGGATTCCCAATGAAACCCTTATAAAAACCAATGTGGTGAATATCACCCGATTCCCGATTCGAAGGCTCGATGTGTGGGTGAGCGTGGCCTATACGAGCGACCTTGAACGGGTTCGCTCTTTACTCCTTGATGTGGCCGCAAAAAACATTTATGTGCTGGACAACCCGGAACCCCTCATTGTATTTGAAAAATTTGAAGCCTCAGGGATCAGTATTCTTGTAGGACTCTGGTTTGAAAAATCAAACTACCTGGCCCTTAAGAATTCGATTATGAAGGATATCCATACCCGGTTTAAAGAAGAAGGAATCGAAATTCTCTATCCTAAGATGGATGTGTTTCTTAAAACCTCAGTGTAAAAAAGGAAGACCCAATCTTTATGGGTAAAGGGCTTGGGGTAAGATAGGAGATAAATGAAGAAGAAGCCGCCCCCTTGCCTGTCGGAACATGGGAATAAGGGGCGGTGTGGGGCTAGAATTGAGGTAAATCCTATCGCCCCTAGCCGGCAAGCCAAAAGAGAGGTTATATTTATACCAGGAGAGGATGCATGTCGAAGATATCAAAGCCAAATCCCAAGAAAAAAAAAGGAGGGACCCCGTCTCCTTTTAATCATCTCTTCCCGGGCTCTGGAAATGGGAATGGGCCCCTCGGAAACTGGCAGTGGCGTTTTTCCCTGGTCTACGTAGTAATCCTGGTAGTGTTGATGAGCCTTTTTAACTACGTGTTTTTAAGTAATGTAAATCCTACCATCGATTTTTCTGAATTTAAGGCAAAAATTGCTTCCGGTGAAATTAAGCGGGTTGAACTGGATTCCTCATATTATACGGGATATACCACCGACAAAAAAGAGACCCCCAACCCCATTACTCGGCGCTATTCGGTTCCCCAGAAGGCCTACCGAACGGTTCCTATCTATGACCCCGATTTAATTAAATTGATGGATGAAAAGGGGGTAAGCTACTACGCGGTCTCGAAAGAAGGCAGTGCGGTGCTTGATTTTATTTTTAGCTGGGTGCTTCCCTTCGCATTTTTCTTTTTTATCTGGCGCCTTATTCTTCGCCGGGTAGGGAATATGGGAAGTAATGTCCTGTCTATCGGCCAGAATCGGGCGGTTATCGTGGCCGAAGGGGATGTGGTGACCCGTTTTAGCGATGTGGCCGGGGTGGATGAAGCAAAGGAAGAGCTTATGGAAGTGGTCGACTTCCTGCGGAACCCCCGAAAGTACACCGAGATTGGGGGCAAAATCCCCAAGGGGGTGCTGCTTGTGGGGCCCCCCGGCACAGGAAAGACCCTTCTTGCGCGGGCCGTCGCCGGAGAGGCGGGGGTTCCCTTTTTCCGGATGAGCGGTGCTGATTTTGTGGAGATGTTTGTCGGTGTTGGGGCCGCCCGGGTGCGGGACCTGTTTAAACAGGCCCGGGAAAAGGCTCCCTGTATCATCTTTATAGATGAGCTTGATGCGATTGGTAAAAGCCGTATCACCGGTGCTATTGGGGGCAACGACGAACGGGAACAAACCCTGAATCAACTCCTGGTGGAGATGGACGGCTTTGATGCCACGAGCGGTCTTATCATCCTGGCTGCTACGAACCGACCCGATGTGCTCGATCCGGCCCTGCTCCGGCCCGGCCGCTTTGACCGGCAGGTGTTGGTTGATAAACCGGATCTGGCTGGGCGGGAGGCGATTCTTCGTATCCACACGAGAAACGTGAAACTTGCTCCCACGGTAGATCTTTCCCGGGTGGCCCGTAAAACCTCGGGTTTTGCCGGCGCGGACCTGGCGAACATTGTGAATGAAGCGGCCCTCCTTGCGGTCCGGGCCGGAAGGAAACAGGTGGAACAGCAGGATTTTGATGAGGCCATCGAAAAGGTCGTTGCGGGGCTCCAGAAGAAAAATCGGGCTATTTCTGAGTCGGAACGGAAAATTGTAGCCTACCATGAAACGGGCCATGCCCTGGTGGCGGCCTTCACGCCAGGATCCGATCCGGTCCAGAAGATTTCCATCGTTCCCCGGGGATACGGTGCCCTGGGGTATACCCTGCAGCTCCCGTTAGAAGACCGCTACCTTATGACCGAAGAGGAACTGCTGGGTAAGATTGATGTCCTTTTGGGTGGCCGGGCTGCGGAAGAGGTGGTGTTTGGGAAAATTTCTACCGGCGCTGCCAACGATCTTACCCGGGCCACGGATATTGCCCGTCGGATGATCACCGATTATGGGATGAGCCCTCGCTTCAGGAACGTAGCTCTCACTCAGCGGGGGGCGAGTATGCTCCAGGGTTCCCTTTCGGAACCGCTCCTTCATCGGGAGTATTCCGAATCGACCCAGCAGTATATTGATGAAGAAATTGCCCGCATTGTGAACGAACGCTATACCGCAGTTAAGGGGCTCTTAGTGGAAAAACGGCCCCTTTTAGAAAAAATAGCCGAACAACTATTAGAAAAAGAAACGCTGGAAGAGCACGAGTTTAAAGAACTGGTAGGGGCAGCGGTCTCCTGAAAAGCGTGGGGCAGGCCAAGTAGAAGATGATGAATATACGGGGGCTCAAAGGGGCCCTCTTTTTTTACGGTAATTAAAAAGAATGATTCCCTGGCATATGGGGCTTCTTGCTTTCTTATTGACGAGGGGAGTAAGCCGTTTTATGCTGTAGGTATGATCCTATCAAGAGAGGCCCGAAAAGAGGGGGGAGCCCGCTTTTCCCGTTTCAGGCGGCCCGTGGAGATTGAGGTCTTTTCTCATACCTACGAAGATGGAATATGTCGAAACGTTCGGTGTTTTATAGAAGAACTGGCAGAATTAAGTACCCGTCTTTCTGTGCAAATCCATGACAGCGCCCAGAGTCTTGATCTCATGCGAAAATATCGGATTGATACTCTACCCGTTATGGTGCTTCATAGTCGGGATATGCCAGAACTTCGCATGTATGGCCTTCCCTTGGTGTATGGATATGAACCCTTCCTTGATGTGCTTGCCCTCTACGGAGGAGCGAATGAGAGTCCTATTGAAGGAAATACAAAATTAAAAGAGACCCTCATGGTGAAGGACGAGAGGACTGGTGTTTTCCCCCTCAATTTATTGCTTTCCTCGGTATAATCCGTTATGTAAAGATGCCATCCACTGGTTTTTAAATCTTGTTATTACCGAATTCTCCCTTCCAACGGGTAAAAAGGCTGTTCCATCTATCCGTTTTGTAGAAGAAGAACCCCAGTGGTTTTCTCTCTTGCCAAAAAAAGAACTTCCTTGTATAAACAGTAGCTCCCAGTATCTTTTTTGGCCCTTTAAGGTGGAAGACCTCTCGGGATTTTTTGATGATCCTTCTGAGAGGGGCTAGGGCAATGGTCTCTCTTAGAAAAAGAGAAAAGTGAGCTACGCTCTAAGCAGGAGGATAAGATGGAGAACGTGCTTCAGGGGGCAAACGTTAACAAAATGAGGGAAAGGTATGTTGTCCAGTAAACAACGGAGTTATTTGTCAGGCCTTGCTTCAGTGCAAAAGGCGGTAATATTGGTGGGGAAAGAGGGCGTTTCGGAACCCCTGTATCGAGCTTTTGAGCAGGCCCTTGAAGATCATGAACTGGTAAAAGTGCGCTTTATTGCTTTTAAAGAAGAGCGCAGGGACTTGGCGGCGCAACTTGCTTCCCAGAGCAAAGCCGAATTGGTGCGACTCATAGGAAACACCGCAATTTTTTATCGACCCTCGGAAAAACCAGAGATAGAGCATATTGTTCTTCCTCATTCTTAAGGTAAGTATAGTACAGATTTTGTAAATTGGAACGCCCGTATCTCATGTCTTAATTAAGGAACAATAATTCTTTAAATTACCATAACAGTTCTCTAATGTTTTCGCTGACTAAAAAGTGGTAGACATGGGCTTGCGTTTTAGCTTTGATACAGGTACTATAGGCAAGAGAGGTTTTATGCAAAAGAGATGTGGTTTTGCGCTGATGATAGCTTTTTCCGTTAGTTTCCTCATGGCTCCTGCAGCCCAGGAGATTGTAACGGCAGATAAATTCCTAGCTCAGGTTGGAGAAGTCTACAATAGTATAAAAGATTATCAGGCCCGGTTGCGAATTACCTCGGGTAGAAATGATATGGAAGGGACTATCATATATCGGGCCCCTAATCTTATACGGATGGATTTTTCTGTTCCCCAGGAGCAGGTGATTGTATATAACGGTGAAGTCTTGATGGTATATCTCCCGGAATACCGGGCGATACTTCGTCAGGAGGTTGGAGGAGAATCTAAAAGTACGGGAGCTACCTTCGCTTCTTCTCAGGGGCTTGTGCTGTTGCGAAGAAATTACCTTCCCGCATATCAGACAGGACCTGACCCTGTGCCCCTTGATGATAAAAATCCAACGCCGGTAGTAAAACTGGTACTTACCCGCCGCAATGTTTCTGAGGGGTTCCGGGAAATCCGGCTCAGTATTGAACCCCAGAGCAAATTGATATATCGAATTGAAGCCCGGACAGTGGCGGAGGAACTTATTGTTTTTAATTTTTCTAATATTGTGTTAAATCAGGGTATCCCGGAAGGTCGCTTTGCCTATGATGCTCCTGCTTCGGCAAATGTGTATAATAATTTCTTGTTTAAGAGTAGTAATTAGGGAAGCGCCTGGGTACTCATTAATTGGGATATAAAGGGGCCCTTTTTATCCCTTAAAAAATAAAAGTGTTACTAAAAAGCCGGTATGGGTAATTTTGAAGATTACCGGTTGCAAGGAGGATCCCTGTGGAATCTCTGGGTGAAAAACTACGAAAAGCCCGGGAGAATTTGGGCTTAAGTTATAAGGATGTATATCGGGACACCAATATTTCCATCCGGTATCTGGAAGCGTTAGAAAAGGAAGAATTCAGTCAGTTTCCAGGTGAGCCTTATTTGTTAGGTTTTTTGCGTAATTATGGGGAGTATCTTGGTTTGAACGCCCAGGAACTTCTGTCCCAGTATCGGAGCATGAAGCTTCAAGAGCAACCGGTTCCAATAGAGCAATTATTAAAGGACCCTGAGCCTTCTTCACGGTTGCCCCTCTTTGGAATTGGTCTTTTAGTTCTTGCTCTCATAGTCGGGGGGGGACTGGCATGGTTCTTGTTAACAAAGAGGCCTTCAGGTTCTGCGGAGAATGCTTCGCCCCGAAAAGCCACAGAGTATACCCTTACGGGGGGGATTTTAAAAAAGCGGTTGTACCCGGGAGATAGCCTTTTAGTTACCATAGCAAAGGATACCTATAAACTGGAACTCCAGGCAATCGATGAACAAGTGCATCTTTCTACCGCTTCAGGAGAAGTGGTGGTTAATTTGGGTCAGGAAGTTGGTATTGATCTTAACAACGATGGGAATAAGGATCTCCAGGTTTATGTAGAGGATCTCGTGAAAAACAAACCGGAACGGGGAACGGCTCTTCGTTTTGAATACCGGGCTCTTACTCAAGAAGACACTCAAAACCCTGGAACGAACCCCGCTTCCCCAGGAAATACGGCGGCGGCTCAGCCCACAGGTACGGTCGTTTCTGGGCCTGAAACGGCGGGTACCGGAGGAACGACAGCCTCCTCGGCGATTGGTCCTATTATTCTCTCTTCTCCCAACCCCTATCCTTTTACTCTTCAGGTGACGTTTAAGGGCTCCTGCCTTTTTCGGTGGGAAGCGGATAGAAAAGAACGAAATGAGCAATACTTTCAGAAGGCGGATATCTTGAATATCCAGGCCCAGAATGGGATACGGGTGTGGATCTCCAATGCGACGGCGGCTAAACTGCAAGTTATAGGCGGGGGAAAAACGGTTGATGTGGAAATCGGCAATCCCGGTGAAGTTGTGGTTACTGATATAAAGTGGATTAAAGATGATGAGGGCCGGTACCGCCTTGTACCGGTGCGATTAGATTAGTTCGACATGACCAACCACCGTTCGTTTTATCTTGATCCTCATGGGTGCGCAAAAAATCAGGTGGATGGGGAAGTGTTGATGGCCTATCTCCTGTCTGCAGGGTGGCAGGCGGCAGGCACGCCGGAAGAAGCGGACCTTATTGTGGTAAATTCCTGCGGGTTTATTCAAAGTGCCAAAGAAGAGTCCATAGAAGCAGTACTGGAATGGAAAAAGGCATTCCCCGCTAAAAAGGTGTTACTGGCGGGCTGTCTTGCCCAGCGGTATGGGGAGGCCCTGGCCCGGGAACTACCTGAGGCGGATGCCCTTTTCGGGAATATGGACCTTTCCCTTGTGCTCCAGGCCGCAGAAGCGGCTTTGGCATCAACCCATCAAAGCCTGCTTCCCCCCCTTCCGTCGGGCTCTGAAAAGGAGGGCCTTTCTTGCTTTACCCACCGGCCCCTTACGTCTTTCCCTGGCAGTGCCTACGTAAAACTGACCGAAGGCTGTGATAATCGCTGCAGTTATTGTGCCATTCCTCTTATTCGGGGGCCCCTCCGCTCCCGACCGGTTGAGTCCATCGTGGAAGAATGTCAGGCCCTCCTTCAACGGGGCGTGAGGGAACTCTGTCTAGTAGGTCAGGACCTGGGCTCCTATGGGAAAGATATAGGTCCCTCTCGGGAAGGCGAATTTTCTACGCTCCTTCCTGAGTTGGTGCGGCGCCTTTCTCAACTGTCAGGGGACTTCTGGATTCGACTGTTGTACATTCATCCGGATCACTTCCCCGGGGAACTCCTTGAATTGTGCGAGAAGGATCCTCGTATTCTCCCGTATTTTGATCTTCCCTTCCAGCATGCCTCTCCCCGTATCCTGCGCCTTATGAATAGAAAAGGGAACCCTGAAACGTACCTCGACCTTATTAAAAGAATTCGGGACGCCCTTCCCCACGCTACTATCCGTTCTACCTTTCTTGTTGGATTCCCCGGCGAAACGGAAGAGGATTTTCAGACCCTTCGCCAGTTCCAGGAAGCTGCTCAATTGGATTGGCTTGGGGTTTTTGCCTATTCCCGGGAAGAGGATACCCCAGCCTATCATTTTAAAGGACGGGTGCCGCAGAAAATAGCCTTACACCGTAAGAAAGAAATCGAAACGGCCCAGATACCCATAACAGAAAACCGACTGGAACGTCTGGTTGGCCAGGAGTTACAAATCATAGTGGAAGAACAAATAGAAAACGAAGAGAACCTCTACATTGGTCGGGGTATCTATCATGCTCCAGAGGTGGATGGAGCGGTGGTGCTCACTGCGTCGCAACCCTTGCAGGTGGGTACCTTTACCAGAGCCCGCATTGTGGCTCGCTGTGGCTTCGATCTGGATGGGGTGAATTCCGATGGAAGCTGACTATCTTATGTCGCTTAATGCGGAACAGCGGGAAGCGGTACTGCATCAAGGGGCGCCTCTTTTAATCCTTGCAGGGGCCGGTTCCGGAAAAACCCGGGTCATTACCACCAAGATCGCCTATTTGATCCGGGAATGCGGGATAGAGCCCGAATCGATTTTGGCAGTTACCTTTACCAATAAGGCGGCTCGCGAAATGGCAGAGCGGGCTGCCCTTATAGAACCCCGGGCGATGGGGGCCATGATTCGTACCTTCCATTCCTTTGGGGCCTGGTTCTTGCGTCGGAATGGTCATCTTATAGGGTTGGATAGCCGCTTTGTGATTTACGATGAAGAGGATAGTCTGAGCCTGCTTGCGACCATCATGGGTGGTGCTCCCCGCCTGGAAGTGGCGCACATGGCCCATAAAATAGCCCGGGCGAAGGATTATTTTCTCAGCCCCGATGACCCGGCCCTTGAACTTTTTGATCATACGCCCCAGTTCAGGCGCCTCTATGGGGAATATGAAAAACGACTTGCCACTATCGGAAACGTTGATTTTGGGGATCTCATTAAAAAACCAGTGGAAATACTTCGGCGATTCCCGGAGGTTCGGCAGCGCTTTCAGGATCGAATTCGGGTAATTCTGGTGGATGAATACCAGGATTCAAATGTGGCCCAGTTTGAGCTCCTTAAAGAACTCTGTGGGCCTTCCACCTATCTGTGTGTGGTAGGGGATGACGATCAATCTATCTATCGGTTCCGGGGCGCCGAAGTTCGGAATATCCTGGAATTCCCTGAGCGCTTCCCCAATACGCACATTATTCGACTGGTGCGAAACTATCGGTCTACCCGGTCGATCCTTCAGGTGGCATCGGCGGTAGTCTCCCATAACCGGGGCCGACTGGGGAAAGAGATGGTCGCAGAACGAAAGGAGGGCTCGCCGCCGGTGGTAGCTTTTCTCTTAGACCAGGAGAGCGAGGCCCGTTTCTGCGCCGATGTGATTCAAACTTCGGTAGAACGGGGCGGCGCTCGCTACGGAGATTGGGCCATCCTGTATCGAACCAACGCGCAGTCCTTAACCTTTGAAACCGAGTTACTTCACCGTAGGATTCCCTATCGAGTGGTGGGCTCTTTAAAATTCTACGAACGGGAAGAAGTAAAGGATGCCCTTGCGTTTCTTTCCTTCCTTATGAACCCCCGGGACGAAATAGCCTTCCGCCGCATTGTGAATAAGCCGGCTCGAGGCATAGGGGATGCCACAATAGAAAAAATAATCGACCGTTCCTTCGCATTGCCCGATGAACGGAGGGGAAACCTCGTAGAATCCTGCCGGGATATGCTCCAGACTCTCTCGGGACGTACCCGTAAGGGGCTTTCCTTTTTTCTTTCGGTATATGACCGAATTACTGCTCTGTTTCAGGATGAAGTTCAAGGGGAAACGAACGAAAAAATCCCGTCTCAGGCTGAAGGGCCTCGTGCCCAGGAAAGCGTTCCTCTCGACGGAGAAGGTCCTGGGGGAGAAAGTTCTGGTCGTCCTTCCGCCCAATGGATGCCTCCCGAAGGAGGAGAGGGAAGTCTCAAGGGTGGGGAAGGGCTTTCCATGGTGTTGGTTCTGCTCCTTGAACACAGTGGGCTTGTGGCATACCACGCTTCCCAGGATGCCATAAGTGGTTCTCAGAAGGTGGCCAACCTCCAGGAACTGGTAAATGGCGCGACATTGTATCCAGCTACAAGCGAAGGGTTAAGTCTATTCCTGGAACACATTGAACTTGATCGATCCCTTGAGGCTACCGAGGATGTGCAGGATGCGGTAACCCTAATAACCTTACATAATACCAAGGGCCTTGAGTTCCCGCGGGTTATTATTACGGGCCTTGAAAAGGGGGTTTTCCCCCGGGAAGATAAGAATGGAGACGATTTGGAAGAAGAACGGCGCCTTTTTTATGTAGGTATTACCCGGGCCATGGATGAGTTGTATTGTACCACCTGTGCTATGCGAAGACTTTATGGGAAAACTCTGTTCCTTGAGCCTTCGCCATTTCTGAGCGAATTTCCCCCGGAGAGTATACGAATCCGGGGGAATCCTCCTGCGCAGTTCCCTTTTGGCGCCCCAAAGGGGAGGCTTGAGGGCGATCCAGAAGTCACAGGAGGATATGGACGCGGCCCTTCGGTGATGGTTTCGAGAGAACGGCCTTCGTCGGAACAATGGTCTTCGGATGGTCGCTGGAAGCTTGGCCAGCGGGTCTTCCATGATGAGTATGGGTACGGCGAAATTTATTACATTATGGAAAGTGAGGCAGGGCCGGTGGTGGATGTGCGTTTTGAGTCGGGCCGGAAATTCCGCTTTATGAGCCGTTATCAAAGCAGTTCGATTATGAGGGTAGACCATGATACCTGAGGGGGACCGGGAATTACTTACCTTGCTTCCTCCCCTGCGGCGGGGGAGGGGATATCGGTTGTATGCCCAGAATGGAAAACGTTACCTCGATCTCTGGCAGCAAGGGGGCTGGGCTATTTTAGGGCATGATCCCCACCGACAATTATTGCTTTTAAAGAACACCCTTTCTCGGGGCTGTCTTGGCCTGTTTCCGCAGGATCATCATCGACGGTTATTCCAGGCGTTGGCTTCGATATTCCCGGAGAGAACCTTTAGAATTTACCGTTCCTTTGAACGGTTGGAGCAGCTTGGTTTGTGGGACAATCGAAGGGCCTCTACCTTAGGAGAAGCCCTGCTTATGCAAGAGGAAAATCCCTGGGGTTCCCCTGGGATTTCTGCGAAACAAGAACGGACCCTTCTTCTAAAAGAGACCTCCACTGCTGATGATGTTGATTCCGTACCGCAAAGGAGGGGCGCCTTTATTCTTTCCCGACTTTTTGCCCAGAGGAAAAATGAACCCCTCTGTCCTATGGTGGTATGGCGCCCCTTTGGAAGAAAAGAACGGACCTTCTGGGATACTTTTCCGGTTCTTCTGTTGATTCTTCCCACGGGTGGGCTCTTTCAGCCTGCGGTGCTTGCTGTCCGAAGGGACTGGGACGAGGCGAAATTTCCCCCCTCCGATATCATTCCACCTCCTCTGGAGACGTTTTTGGTTCGAGGTATATGGGACATACAGCGAGCAACCCCTTTAGAGTTCTCCCATCTTTTTCCTCGAACCCTTCGGGTCCTGGATGATTCGGATCTATGGATACGGGTTGGTCCCTATGTGTGGTCCCGTTCTCCTGGTCCTCTTCCCCGTTATGCCCCGGTTTTTAAGTCCTTTCTTGAAGAAGGAGTGCTCTTACCGCCCCATCCTGCTTTGCCAATCATTCTGCCGCGAGAAGTGTCCAAAGGGGAAGATGCCCTTCTTGCAAGGCTTTTTAAGGAACTTTTAGGAAAAAGGAGTGCCCCATGAATCAGGGAGACCTGCTTTTTATATCTATTCGGATGGTGTTTGTCACCATTACCGCTTTTTTGGCCTTGCTTGCCTGGACAAAAAAGCGGGATTGGGTTTGCTTGTTTTTTATGATAGGCAGTTTTTTTTCCTATTTAGAGAGTCTCTACACCCTTTTACTTCGTATAGGAATCCTTACTGGCGGACCTGAACTGTACGGTTCGGTCCCCGTGGTGGGACTTGTATTGTCAAATCTTCCCCAGGTGTTTTATAGTATAGCATTCTGTAGTATAGTTATACAAAAGACGAAGTATTAATGCTCAGGAGGTTGATTATGGTAGCCTTGCTTGTTGGGGTAGTATTGATTGTGGCAGCGATTCTGGCCATGCTGCCCGTGGGGCTTAACTGGTGGTCCGAGGTTGTCCTGTTTCTGAAGGGTTCGGTACCAGTGGTGGCCATTCTCATAGGGTTATTGGCGGTGGTTATTGGTATCGCGGACATCAAAGATCAAATTGAAGCAAAAAAGGAAGAATCGGAAGAGGAAAAAAAGAAGGGCAGCCAATCTTGACAAGGTCTTTAAAAATATGAGAATATCCGGTGTTGCCCCGTTATAGTGGTCATTTACCGGATGCCAGCGTTAAATGGCCAAATTGGTAGAGTAAATTCCTTCGATAAAGGTAGTATATGAAGACGGTGTTTGTAAAACCTGCGGAAGCAGAGCGAAAATGGTATGTTATTGATGCGGAAGGAAAGGTCCTTGGGCGGGTAGCTGCGCGGGTAGCTTCCATCCTTAGGGGGAAAGAAAAGGCGATTTTTGCTCCCCATCAGGAAATTGGCGATTATGTGGTGATCGTGAATGCAGACAAGGTGGTGGTAACTGGCCGGAAAAAGAGCCAGAAAATGTATCACCACCATACGGGATTTGTGGGGGGGCTTAAGTCCTATTCCTTCGAGACCCTTATTTCCCGGCATCCGACCCAGCCGTTAGAACTGGCTATTAAGGGGATGCTTCCCAAGGGACCCCTTGGAAGGAAGTTGTTTAAGAATGTGAAGGTGTATGCGGGACCTACTCATCCTCATGGGGCCCAGAATCCACAACCTATTGAACTATAAGCGAGAGGTAGTAAGGTGGTAAAGAATCTCGGCATTGGAACTGGTAGAAGAAAGACCGCGGTAGCCCGGGTGTTTATTCGGGAAGGCAGTGGTAAAATTATGGTGAATGGTAAAGAGGTAAGTCAGTATTTTACCCTGCCAGAACATGTTTTGATGGTGCGACAGCCTTTAATGGTGACCGCCAGCGAAAACAAGTACGATATTCTGATTAACGTACAGGGTGGAGGAATTCATGGGCAGGCAGGAGCCTGCCGGCATGGTCTTGCTCGGGCCCTGTGCCAGGTGGATCACACCAACTATACCCCCCTGCGGGCCAATGGGTTCCTTACCCGTGATCCCCGGATGGTGGAACGGAAGAAATACGGTCAACGGGGTGCCCGCCGGCGCTTCCAGTTCTCGAAACGGTAAGTGGAAACAGAGGAAGTTCTACAGATCCAGGGTATTTCGCCGAAAGCCGGTGTGTATCAGATCCGGCTTTCGGAGGGGACGAGTTTTCTGGTACGTCCAGAGTATGCGAAGGGGAGTATCGATTTTTCCCGTTTGACTGAAGGATCTCTGATAGGGGCCTCCGAAAAGGAGGCCCTTTTGTTTGCTTCATCCTGTTACCGTCTTGAGCGAGAGGCCCTTCGGTATATTTCCCGGGCAGAACAGACAAAGAAGGGGCTTTTTCAAAAGTTACATAAGAAAGGTCATGATCGGGATCAGATTAGTCGGGTGATCCAGTTTCTGGAAAATAAAGGCCTTGTAGATGATGAACGGTATGCCGCCTCATATATATCCTATCGTTTGGGAAGGGGACTGTATACTCCCCGGCAGCTGTTACGGGCCCTTGTAGCGAGGGGTATAGAGCTTGCCCTGGCCAGACAGGTGTACCACAGCAGGGTGTCTCCGTTGCAAGAACGGGAAATGTTGCTTCGTTTTGTGCAAAAAAAGGGAATAGCTGATTTTCCTTCCTCGAAGTTGAAACAGTCTCTTATGCAAGCAGGATTCAGAAAGGACCTTGTGACAGAATATTTACTTCAGAAGAGCGAAAAGGGAAATCTATAAAAAATTCTCTGGCTGGACTTTTACAAAAAACATCTGTATGATATACTTTTCTCAGGTCTCGCGGAGCATGAAAAAATGATTCAGCCTCGCAGAAATCGTTTTGGATAAATTTTACGGCCTGGCGTACGACATAAGGGACGGTATATGGGAAAGACCGAAAACAAACTCCGAATATTTTCTGCGCTAGAGGTGGCGAAAATTTGTGGAGTGGTCAACCAGACCGCCATAAACTGGATAAAAAATGGGTACCTCAAGGGGTTTACTACCCCCGGAGGCCAGTATCGGGTATATGCGGAAGATCTCTTGCGTTTTCTTGATGAACGGGGGATGAAAATCCCTGATGACCTTGTTAATCTTTTAAATGATGATGTGCAGTGGAATACAGTATTAATAGTAGATGATGATAAGGATATAAATAATTTGTTGAAGCGCTATATAGAAAAACATTTACCTTCCTTCCGGGTTCTTCAGGCCTATGATGGATTTGAGGCGGGCTCCATTATTGCGGAAAATCGCCCCGGTTATGTGTTTCTGGATATTGATCTCCCCGGTATTGATGGGCACCGGCTTTGCAAGAAAATAAAAGAGGATCCCAATTTTGGTAAGCCCTTTGTTATCGCCATTACGGGACTCGATATCCCGGAAGAAGAGATCACCATCTTGCAGGATGGGGCCGATGCTTTTTTTGCCAAGCCCCTGGATTTTGAAAAAATCTGTAAAACCATAAAGACCTTTGCGACCCAGGCGGGAGTTATGCTATGAGTCATCATTTTACTATCCTCTTGGTAGAAGATGATGATGCGGTCCGCCTTTCCCTGAGAGACTTTCTGAAGCACAAAGGGTATACGGTTCTGGTAGCATCAGAAGGGGTTGGCGCAATTCGTCAACTGCTGGATCACCCGGTGGATCTTATCATTACGGATTATCGAATGGAGATTTTTGGTGGTGATTACTGGATTCGTTTTTTGGAAAAATTTCTTCCCTCTATGGCAGTCCTGGTAACCTCTGGTTTCTTACAGCCCGAGTTTCCTGTTTCTTACCCTGTGATTTATAAGCCCTTTGATTACCATGAAATAGTACAAAAAATCGAAGAAATCCGAAGGAAAAAAGAGGATCGCCATGACGGAAGGCTCCCCTGAAACTCAAGGCGCAGTGCATTGTATCGTTCATGGGAGAGTACAAGGAGTCGGATTTCGGTATGCTACGATGCAAGAAGCTTCTCGTCGTGGAATTGTGGGGTGGGTAAAGAATCGATGGGATGGAACGGTGGAAGTGTACGCCGAAGGTTCCATGGCAGCCCTTACTTCCTTTCTTCGCTGGCTTGAAAAGGGTCCTCCAGGTGCACGGGTTGAGCGAATAGAAGCGGGCTGGCAAAAGCCCAGTGGAGCCTATAGGCGATTTTCTATAGAATATTGACAGAGGATGATTTATTTGCTACTGTAGCTATACGACTGGAGCACATCTCGGCCGTCGTCTTTCGAGCAAGGGCAGAGGCCCGCAGCGAGAAACAAGACGGCGACCATAGGCCGGTGCGCGAGAGCGCACACAACAATCGCGGCCGTCGTCTTTCGAGCAAGGGCAGAGGCCCGTAGCGAGAAACAAGACGGCGACCATAGCCCGGTGCGCGGGAGCGCACAACAATAATCGCGGCCGTCGTCTTTCGAGCAAGGGCAGAGGCCCGCAGCGAGAAACAAGACGGCGACCATAGGCCGGTGCGCGAGAGCGCACACAACAATCGCGGCCGTCGTCTTTCGAGCAAGGGCAGAGGCCCGCAGCGAGAAACAAGACGGCGACCATAGCCGGGTGCGCGGGAGCGCACACAACAATCGCGGCCGTCGTCTTTCGAGCAAGGGCAGAGGCCCGTAGCGAGAAACAAGACGGCGACCATAGCCCGGTGCGCGGGAGCGCACAACAATAATCGCGGCCGTCGTATAACGGCATTACCCGAGCTTCCCAAGCTCGTGACGCGGGTTCGACTCCCGTCGGCCGCTTTAAGCCCCATCAAACGGTGGGGCTTTCTATTTTTAGAGCTTATCTATTTATTACTTGCCGGATACTCGAGGTTTTCGGGGAGAGGATTATTGAGGACCTCGAGGAAACGCCGGGCTTCCCATCGAGCCATGCCAACATTGTGATCAAGATAGTTACCACACTCTTCCGCGGAGGCTCCAGGAAGGGGGCCATTGAATTCTGCTATCCAGTTAAAGAGGTTTCGAATCAGCGGCAGAATCTCTCGACTGGTAAGGGCCCCCTCGAAAATCACATAAAAACCAGTGCGACATCCCATGGGCCCAAAGTAGACCGTTTTGGGCCCCCATACCGGATGGTTTCGTAGAAAAGTAGCCCCCAGATGCTCAATAGTATGAAGGGCGGGATTATCCAATACGGGCTCCCGGTTGGGACGTTTTAGGCGAATATCAAAAGTAGTAAGAACGGTTTCCCCAAACCGATCCTGTCGGGATACGAAAATTCCCCGTTGGAGTCGGGTATGATCCACCGTAAAACTGGCTATTTTTTCCATGCCGGTTCTCCTCTTTAAAGCGGTATTTTCTCTTGTTTCCCCAGGTCATAAGGAGCGGGGATCAGAGAGAGCCTCCTAAGAGACTAATCATTTTTTGAACGAGCACGCTTGAATGATGGGAGGCCAGGTGAAGGAATTCTTCAAACGAATAGGGAGATTCTTTCCCGGCCACATCGGAGATGGAACGGAGAATTACAAAGGGGACCCCGAAAAGAGCACAGGTATGGGCAATGGCGGCGCCTTCCATTTCTACCGCGCAGACCCTGGAAAAGCGTTTCTTTAATGCCGTGATTTTCTCGGGATCGTGCATAAAACTATCCCCGGATCCAATGATTCCCCGGGTACAGCGAACAGTAGGAGGAAGGGTCCCTTCTTTTTTCAGATTCTCAAAGGCCGTTTCTGCTATCTCGCCGCTTTTTCGGTCCGCTAAGAAAATAGGAGGCTGTCCGGGGATTTGCCCTGCCTCATACCCAAAAGCCGTAACATCTACATCGTGATACAGGGCCCCCTCTGAGATTACCAGGTCCCCTACGGCAAGGTCAGAACTAATGCCGCCGGCCGATCCGCTGTTAATAATCAGCCTCGGTTTAAAGTGATCTATGAGTAAAGCGCATCCTACGGCGGCCTGGACTTTACCGATACCGCATTGGAGAAGTACCACCTCCTGATTATCGAGCAGACCCTGCATAAACCGGAAGGGACCAATTAAATGAGTGATGGTTTTCGTAAGCGCCTGAGAAAGGAGGGCAACCTCTTCTTCCATTGCCCCAATAATACCTATCATTAAACTCCTCCCTGCACGATGTTTCCTTTGTGGGCTTCACATTATTGAGTATCAGTGTATACAAAAATGGTGTTGAACTCAATGAGGGACCCTTAGGGGGTATGAAGTATAGAGTACGAAGCCCAAAGCCCCCTCTCTATGTGGGGTTATCCAAAACACCCACAGAGCTTCACCTTTCGACGGGCTTTACAAAGCATATTCTTCTGGATCTACTTCTGAACTTTCTAAAGGTATTTTTATGTGTATATGGGTTCCTTTTTGGGAAGAGGACCGGATGGTCAGGGTACCATGGAGTTGATGGATGCGATACTGGATAGACCGTAGTCCTACCCCTGCAACGGTGGGATTCATAGGAATATCATTAAGTCGTTCATCCCCTTTCCCGTTATCGGAAATAATAATATATGCTGTTCCTGGGGGATCTTCTTTTCCCTCGATAGTGATTTCTGTTGCTTTCCCATGTTTCACACTATTATTTACCGCTTCCTGCACAATTCGATACAAATTAATTGCCTGGGATTTTGAAAGACGGCTTATGTCTGAGGGAATATCCCAAAAGAAATTGTAGGCGCATCCTGTCTGTCGTTCCATGGTGGCACACAGATTTTCCAGGGCCTTCTCGAGGCCCAGGTTTTCCAGTTCTACCGGGAAGGCATCGTGGGCATACTGACGGGTGAGGGTTAATGTTTCATCAATCATCTGAATTACGTCCCGGAGACCCGGATATTGGGGAAGCATGCTTTTACAGTACATCGAAAGTCCTGCCAGGCGCTGACAGATGTCATCGTGAAGGTCGAGACTAAACCGAAGACGTTCCAATTCGCTAATGCGGAGGACCTCTGCTTCGACCGCCTCTCGTCTTCGTGCTTCTGCCTGAAGTTCCTCATAGGCTTTTACAAGCTCCTGGGTTCGCAGTTGTACCTGTTCTTCCAGAATTTGGGCCCGTTGTTTTTCTTTTTCTAACTCATGGAGCCGTTCTAAATTATTTGCCAGAAAGGTGGCACAGCTACAGAGATGTGGCTGGGCGTAGTCTTCTGCATAGTACACTAAAATCCCTACGTAGTTGTCTCTGCGAAGGGGATACACGCATTGAACAGGATCTTCCTCTTCCTGTAATATCTCTTGAATTAACACCAGCGGCGGATTATCTCCCAGATTTTCTTCTTTGCCCTGGGATTTCTTGTACAATAGAAGTGCCTCCGGCCTCCCTTCTTTTTGTGGGGTTGGAAACACAAACAGATAACAAAGAGGAACCGAAAGGGCTGCAAGAAAATCAGAAAGATGTTGGACCATGCCATGGTAAGTATTGATAGTAATGAGACGCTGTCCCAGGTAACTTAAATTGCGGAGATACTGTTCAGATTTGATGGAAAGATACATCAAAAGGGAAGCATCACTTTCTGTAAAAGACTTTTGATGATTTACCAAGAGTCGATGGGGAAGGGATGTATACCCCTGCAAAATGCCCAAAATAGGACTGGATATAATATGACCAGTACCTGTTTTTGTCTGGCAACCACAGGATTCTCGGAGAACCAGAGACGATTCTACGAATTGAACGGTTGAATGGTTTTCCTTTTTGATAAGATGATCAAGCAGTTCCACCGCCCGTCTGCCAAGTTCATCCAGTGGTTGATGTATCGTTGTAAGAGAAGGATATTCCAGCGCTGCAAGGGGAATATCGTCAAACCCTGTGATAGCACAGGACTTCCAGTGGGGATTTTCTGAAGTTTCAATGGCTTTCAAAACCCCAATTGCCATATTATCGTTAGCGGTGATAATCGCATCAAAGGGATGTTCTGGCCGTTCATTAAGATATCGATTGGTGATAACCATACTGGAATATTCATGAAAGAGGCCGTGTTCAATAACTAGTTCTACGGGAAGTCCTTGCTGCCGGTATTCTTTCATTATTTCCTGAACGATCTGTTCTCGGATGATGTTATCGTGGTGATGAATGGGACCTCCAATATACAGGAAGGAACGATAACAGTGATCTTCGATAAGATGTCGCAAAAGATTGGAGAAGGCCTTTTTGCTGCGAATGAGGATAGAGGGAAGATCGAAGAACTGTCTCCCTATAGAAACTATTGAAATAGGGCCGAAGGTTTTTTCCAGGTAATTCTTTTCTTCTTTTTTTAGTTCTTCCCCAATGACTGAAGAAAGTAAAAGAATTCCCTCTACGGAAAGCCAGGGAGCTGAATAAAAGGGTTTACCCTTTAGTTCAGGGCGGAAAATTGTTTCTGACTGGATGCAAATAAGCTGGTATCCCCGTTCTATCGCCGTTTCTCGAACAGCACGATAAATGGAAATCTGATATTCTTCATCAAGGTTGTTTACAAAAAGGGCTATATGTTTTGAAGACACCGGTAAAATCCCCTATAGGCAGTTTATTCCTGCAATACTAGAATTGTAACCAACTTATTATATCATAGATAAGGAGGAAGTATTCATGAAAATAAAAAAAAGCTGGGTGAGGGGTTTAACCTGTATATTCCTTTGTTTGTGGTTGCCTTCGATAGTTTCTGCCCTGGGAAGAAAAGAGCAGCCCCGGTCTTCTGCAAAACCCACTGATGATGCTCTATCAGAAAAGATAGTGTTTGAAGAAAGCTTTGAGGGAACCCCTGTAGGGTGGACTGGTCGGGCTTCCGAAACGGTCACCATAAAGGAGGGCCCCGCAGCGGAGGGGAAAAAATACTTGGATATATCGAATCGAAAAGGTACGTGGAATGGCCCTATTCGGGATGTGACCCCTATATTAAAGCCAGGGCAGACCTACCGTATTGGCGTATGGATAAAATTTGATGAAGGTCCGGCAAGCCAGAATTTTACCATCAGCCTGGAGCGGACCCTGGGGGGAAGTAAGGATTACTTTAACCTTGGCGGAGGAAGGGTCCCAAAAGGGGAATGGACCTATCTGGAGGCGACCTACTCCGTACCGGTGACTAAAGCGGAGGCCCAATATCGACTGTATGTGGAGACCCCCTATAAATCGGATGAGCAGGCTACCGTAGATGATCTTATCCCCTTTGCTCTTGATGCGGTTCAGATTGTCCAATTGCCACCACCCCGGCCACCGCAGGTGGAAACGGATATCCCCGCCTTCTATACTCTTTTTACAAACCTGCCCATAGGAGCGGCCATTAATTCGGTCGATCTGGATTCTTCTAAACTTCACCATGGCCTTTTGCGGCATTTTAATGCCTTTGTGTATGAAAACGAAATGAAGCAGGATGCTCTCCAGCCAGCGGAAGGTCGCTTTGTGTTTGACAAGGCCGATGCCTTTGTTGCCTTTGGCCAGAAACAAAAAGCAAAGCTTCGGGGACACACACTCCTGTGGCACAGCCAGGTACCGGCCTGGTTTTTTCAGGATCCGATGGATCCTTCCAAACCTGCCAGTAAAGAATTGCTTCTTTCCCGGATAGAAAAACACATTAAAACGGTGGTGGGTCGTTACAAAGGTAAGGTCGATTCGTGGGATGTGGTAAATGAGGTTATTGATGATAACGGGAATTTGCGGAACTCCCCCTATCTGCGGATTGTAGGAAGTGATGAATACATTGCCAAAGCCTTCCGTTGGGCCCGGGAAGCGGATCCTAATGCCAAGCTCTTTATAAATGATTACAACATTGAATATAGGGGAGCAAAACAGGATGCCCTCTTTAATCTCGTAAAGAAATTGAAAGATGAGGGCGTTCCCATTGATGGGGTTGGGCTTCAGGGACATATCAGTGTGGGCTTCCCGACGGTAAACGATATCCGGAACGCCATTCGACGGTTTGCTTCCTTAGGGGTAAAGGTTCAGGTTACAGAGCTCGATATGTCGATCTATAGCTCTGGAAGCGAAGCTAAAAAAGAGGCCGATCGGGAAATCCTGCTTGAGCAGGCCTACAAATATCGAGACTTGTTTACTATGTTCCAGGAAGAGGCCCGGGCAGGAAATCTTGATATGGTGGTGCTCTGGGGGCTTTCGGACGATCGAACATGGCTCAACAATTTCCCTGTTCCGGGGCGCTCTGATCATCCTCTCCTTTTTGGAAAAGACCTGCGGGCTAAGCCGGCCTATTGGGCTCTGGTGGATCCCAGTAAACTACCTATTGGTATAAAGAATATCTTTGCGTATAAGACCGATAAGGTGGATCTTTCTGCTTCTGGGTGGGCTTTTTCGAAATCCCAGCCGATAGTGGATCAAAAAGGAAAAGAGTACGGATCCTTTAAGGTTGTGTGGACCGACAAAGAGGTGGTGGTTCTGGTGACGGTGCTGGATGATAGTTCCCATAAGGATGATGAGGTTCGTCTGTATGTGGAACCCAGAAATCGGCGGATGGAAAAAAGATCGGATGATCTTGTAGTCCTCTCGGTACCGCGATCGCAGGCTATTAAAGACACAGGGGCGGAGTATCAAATTCTTGCAAAACTCCCTGTTAGTCTTAAGGTCGAAGGTAAAGTTGGGTTTGACATTCAGTTGATAAACGCTGCGGCGGGGGGAAAGCACGTTCAAAGCTGGAATGATTATACGAACAACCAAGAAAAGAACAGTTTGAACTATGGAGCCCTTACGATGAAAGTCCTTCCCCGAACGCTTACCGTAAAACGGGGCACCATTACCGTGGATAGGGTAAAGGATGCGTTGTGGGATACGGTAGAACCCGTACCGATGACGGTAAAAACCATGGGGGTCACCGAGGATGGTTCCCAGTTCCGGGTCCTCTGGGATGATGAGTACCTCTATGTGCTTATGGAAGTGAAGGATGAGCTCTTGAACGATAAGAACAGTAATCCCTGGGAACAGGATTCGGTGGAGGTATTTATCGATCAGAACAATGCAAAAACCACCAGCTACGAAGCCGACGATGCCCAGTATCGGGTAAATTTCCGGAATGTGCGCACCTTTAATGGAGGAGATGAGAATCGCTTCCTTTCGTCTACTCGAGTTATGGTGGGTGGCTATTGGGTAGAAATGGCAGTTCCCTTTACTCATATTAAACCACAGGCGGGAACCCTTTTAGGCTTCGATGTGCAAATTAATGAGGCCGATGCGTCGGGAAATAGAATTGGGATTCGTAACTGGCACAATGATACCAACCTAGGATATAAGGATCCCAGTGGGTTAGCAATTATCCTGTTGGTTGAATAAACGAAAAGGAGGCATGAAAGTCTGAGCTTTTAGAGTAAGAGGGGGCGCTGAGGCCCCCTCTGTAATGTACAAGTATGTCGATGATAGGGACTGCCCTCGACAAAAAAATTGGTTTTAGGGCGATGTAGGGAAAAGCTATGCCTATAACAAAGATTTTACTGGTAGAAGATCATCCCATTTTCAGTAAGGGCCTTGCCTCTCTTATAGAAGCCCAGCCTACCTATAAGGTTGTGGGAGAAGCCCGGAATTGTAAAGAGGCAATAGAAGCGATTTATCGAACCGATCCGGATATTCTTGTGCTCGATTTAAATCTAAAAGGAGAGAATGGTTTAGATCTCATTCAGGATTTACAGTCAATTCATCCTAAGTTGCCTATATTGGTTCTTTCCATGTACGAAGAACGCTACTATGCAGAACGAGTTTTAAGGGCCGGGGCCCGCGGTTATATTATGAAAGCCGAAGCAGGTGACACGATCTTAGAAGCTATTCGGACCGTGCTGGCAGGCAAAATCTGGCTGAGCGAAGCTGAAAAGGCCCGACTCAGTGAGTATCTTACCCATCCTATTCACATGAATGAAAGTAATGATAAATTTGCGTCCCTTTCCAGGCTTTCTAATCGAGAACTAGAAATTTTCACTCTTATAGGAAAAGGTTTTGGAACCATCGAAATATCCCGACGATTAAACATTAGCACTAAAACTATCGATACCCACAAGGAACATCTTAAAGAAAAACTACACTGCAAAAATTCTCAAGAACTGCGACAGTTAGCTATTGAATGGCTCTCCTTTTCTGCCTATTCGGAAACGTAAAGGTTTTTCTCAGTTTTTATTCTGAATAGGTAAAATCCCTGATTTTGTAAACACTGAAAAGGCTTTTTACTAAATTCAAAAGCTTTTGTAAGGAGGATAACTATGAAACGAAGCGACGGACCGCGCTGGTCTTTAAGGCTGGTGCTGGTAGGTATGAGTCTGGTGCTCCTGTTGGGGTGCCAGCCGAAAGGGAAGGGGGGCCAGGCTGCGGGTGGTCAACCGGAAGATTATCCGATAACGATTTCGGTATTTACGATACAGCCGCAGCAGACGCCCCCTGAGGATAATAAGATCTACAAGTGGATCAAGGAGAAGTTCAATGTGACGTTTACGTGGGACATTGCAGTAGGGCAGAAGGATCAGAAGATCGGGACGATGATAGCGGCGCAGGATTATCCTGATCTGATTGAGGTGGACAGTACGAAGTTTATCGAGGCGAAGGCGCTGATACCGCTGGAAGATCTGATAGAGAAGTACGGGCCCAATTTGAAGAAGAAGTATGCCGGGGTATGGGAGAAGATGAAGGAAGACGATGGGCACATTTATTGTCTTCCGAACTGGGGGGTAATCACCGGTGAATACAAGGGGTCCTACTACAGTGAATCGGCGTTGTGGATTCAGAAGGCGGTGCTAAAGGAGTTTGGGTATCCGAAGATCAAGACGATGGATGAATACTTTGATTTGATTGAGAAGTATGCGAAGAAGTATCCGACGATCAACGGGCTGCCGACGATAGGGTTTACGATTCTGACGTATGACTGGCGGGCCTTCTGTCTGATCAATCCGCCGAACTTTTTGGCGGGGAATCCGAACG
>Ga0209409_1000523_pt1 | contig 39479 bp, 47 predicted proteins | sample AD_JPNMR1_MetaG_FD_184424 | JGI IMG/M metagenome (GOLD analysis project Ga0209409, IMG submission 184424) | Active sludge microbial communities of municipal wastewater-treating anaerobic digesters from Japan - AD_JPNMR1_MetaG (SPAdes) (version 2) | ecosystem: Engineered > Bioreactor > Anaerobic... | reverse complement strand
GCACTGGATTATTCACGTACTGAGTGCCGTTGTCATCCTCATATTGCTTTTCATTATTCTCAACAGGGAGGATATTGAGCATGGCACGCCACAGGCGCATTCCAGCACTCAGTATGATACTAGCAGCCTTGATCGTCTCATCAGCGCTATCGACACCACAGTCAACGACAACATCAAGATCATCAAGAGTCGTTGAACTGACCCAGCAGCTTGAAAAGAGCACGCTCCTACTCCAGAGAGCATCTATTCTTCTTAAGCAAGAACGGAAGCGCTGGAAGACTATCCATACCAATCCTGTTCCAGATAACATTACTACCACCTATGAAGCTGATCGGAGTGTTCTCACCGTAACCGTATCGATTGATACTGGTGTCAAGAATGAAATCAATTCAGAGCCGATCACACGAACCTATACGATACCCGTCACCAAACCCCGGGCAAGGGTCCTTCCCAAGCCTTTTATCCTCGTTGCCGGCGCGTCGTATATGGGGCAATCTGGGCTACGCCCACTGATCGGGATAGGTGTCATCGAGATACCCGGGATATCAAAGCTTTCAGCTGAGCTTGCCAGGATATCGCTGTTTTGCTACACTACAGTCTACAGTGCTGGTGTTGGATGCGGGTATCTCCTCAGTGAAGAGTATCGAGTGTCAGTAGATGTTCTGGTTGGAACGCAACTCCCAACAGGGATCCTCAGTGCTGGTATCGGCATTAGCTTTCATCTCTAGTAGTGGTATAATGGAACGAACGGGAGGTGGCTAATGCTAGAACAGATTTTCGATTATATTGACAAAGTGTTTGCTAAGATGACTCGCATCTGGATGTATGCGCTTGAGATTGCGGGCATGTCATTCGTGTTTGTCAGGACACAGATGCACGACAAGGCAGCACAGTTAATCCTAGAGGCAAAAACTCCACAGGATGTAACAAAGTACACCGAGTACTACAAGAGTGTAACGCAAACGACGTCGGATATGGCGCCAATCATCATTATGCTGTGTGTAATAATGCCAGCAGTCATAGCCACACTACGTACCGTGCGGAAAAAGTGGAGCATTAAAACACCACTGGGAGAAATGAGCCAGGAGTTTGGAGATGAGAAGAATGCATAGACTGTTATTGACAACCATCTTTCTCATAGGTTGTACAACAGTACCGATGAAGGAATCACCAACTCGTCACATTATCTACCCACACATGGATGGCACAATCTATCTGGTCAATGGAGATAGGGTTGAGGTTGTAAACTCCGTCGTTTCTGTTACGCCAGACGTTATTAGAATAGAGTCAACCATGGTGAGGACAACCATATTGATGCAGAACGTGAAGTACCTTGTCCTGTATAATTCCGACCATAAAAAGATCACCAAAGAGTTGACAGCTGATAATCAATAGGTAAAGTTGGTACTCTGGAATCCCTGAATAGTCAGGAAGGAGGCCATCATGTCCATACTGTCATCGTTCAAACAACGATACAACAATACCATCCCATTGACAATAGAGAGAGCACTCATATCGTTTATTGTCAACGCTGGAGTAACAATGGCTATTGACTCTGGTGGGGTCAACCGCAGTTCGATCAGAGAGCAGAAGGAACAGTTTGAGAAAATGCTTAAACAGTGGGTAGAAAAGACCCAGTTTGAAGCTACCCTTGGGATCGATGTGAGGATCGAGGCAGTCGAGCTATCAGACCCATCACTCATGGATATGATAAAGCATACTCCCGATGGGCTTGACGCCCTGGCTGGGATGCGAGTAAAGGTTGTTTACTCCACACGACATAGCTCCGGTACATGGGAACGACACAATCGTTCGTTCAAGATCCAGGAAAACGATATCCCTATCCTCACCATGTCGACCGGCGAAGATACTGAAGAAGGAGAGGATCAATGAGGAAACTACTCAAAAATCTAAAGGCACACATTGATTACCGGCGTGATCAGAAACACTACTATACAGCGAAAGAGCGAGAGCGCATGGAAGGAATTATGAAGATAGAGCTTGAGCGGGTAGAGCGTCACTACATGGACACTATCGAAGCGCTGACAAGACAGCATAAGCAAAAGATGATAGAACTTCATAATCAGATGCAGAGGGAAATGCGTAACAAAGTCGCTCAGGTAGCAGAAGAAAAGAACAAAGAGATCAGGGAGCTTAAGCGAGAGCTGAAATCGTCTGAAGAGAAGCTCCAGAACGCGAAGAAAGCATATATGCTCTGGCGGGACAACCTCGAGGAAATGGAAATGGTGACAACCCTTATCCAGAGTGATGCGAAATCAGCACTCGACACCGTCGCATCAGTCTTCAAGAGATTCTCATCGTTCCATGATGCAGTTGAGTCTGTCAAGCGAGTACACCTGAAGCGTGAGAACCTTATCCGCGAGCTACTCGAGATAGATGAGGAAGACCATAGACCACTGGTAAGGGTTCTGACACGAGACATAACAGACTAAGGAGGACCACAATGTTTGAGGGGGGAAGCTACAAAGAAGCTATTAAGAGCATCTATTCATGCTCAGCGTGCGGGCTGGCACGGTTCCGCACGAACATCGTTGTCTATCGTGGGAACCCCAGGTCAGATATCATGGTTGTTGGTGAAGGACCAGGCGAGAAAGAAGACCTTGAAGGTAAGCCGATGGTCGGGCCTACCGGAAGCTATCTTGTTTCACTGCTTGAAAAGAATGGATTAGACATCACTAAGATATACATAACCAATGTCATCCTCTGCCGTGAGCCAGGAAACGTTGATCCTGATCCAGAACATGTACGAGCATGCTACCCAAATCTCATGAAGCAAATCAAGGAAGTGAAACCACGATACATTCTGGCGGTAGGAAGGCACGCAGCTCGGGCCCTAATACCAAACATCGAGCGCTTTTCCATAACACAGATAGCAGGCAATTCATACACCCCGCCACATCTTGGTGGGGCAGTTGTCATTCCTATCGCGCATCCATCGTATATCATGCGAGCTCGTTCCTTGACCGCATCATACGAGAAGATGCTTGGGCAGATATGCACCATGATTAAAGAGGGGAGAGGATTTTAATCTCTTCTCTCCGTTTCTTCTCCTTTTACTATCCCCCTATTTCTTTATGATGAATCTAAGCCCCGCAAGGGGAAACTATACCTACAAGGAGGGTTTATGGAAGGTTTTGCAAAAGCACTCGAGAAGTATCTTATGAGGCGGTTCGATGTTTCTGGCAAGTCCCATACGCTTGGTGTAGAAAAGGTTGGAAATGTGGCAGATACGGAACAGTGGAAGATCATTATCGATAGTATGGAAACAAACATCTATCTCCCGACAACAGAGAACGGGCTACTGCGAAGAAATGGTTCGTTCTTTGCACCAGTAACGTTGGCATGCCCACCGCTATCAGCAGACAGGCGGAAGTCAGTCCTATCAGTGTCAACATCGGTGAAACACATTGCGGATTTCTCAAGTTACCTGAAGAATGAAACGAACGTTGTCGTAACACCGCTTGCGCAGCAACTACAAGAAGAAGAGGGAAAGTCACTGGAGAATCTCTGGGACTGGATCTATCTACCAATCAACATTGCTGTTGTTGAGATGATAAACCTGAAAGCGTATACCGCCTGTCTCAGAATGCAACAACCAGGCATGAGGTCTATTGATATGGTAAGTAGGTCAGTGCACACTCTGGTTAACGCGTTCCTGCGCTACTATACTGATGTCGATGATCCTGCATCGTGGGGAAGTGACGAGGATCTTTCATCGGTAAGCACTGTGGACAAACAGGGTATCGTTGTTCTCGACCCCACCATTACAACGATTGACTTTAACACTGACTCTCCAATAGACTTCTGCACTACGTCACAGTCCAAGCCACTGGTCGTTGCACGTCTGAAAGATGGCGTTCATATCGATGGTGTTCACGTAGCCGGTACACCAGCGTTTCCCTATTGTAGCTGGAGACGGGGCATTGTCGGTGTAAAGAACGATGACCCAAGAAGAGTTATCGTTTCTCGTTCATGTGCCAGAGCACTCAGAATCAATGAGCCGGAAGAACCGTGGGCAATGACTGACTATCGGCTTGATATTGACACGGTGTCACTTCCGGGGATTCGTATAACTCACCCAATGACCTATGAGGATGGAATCGTAGTCTCGAAGACGATGGCACGAAAGCTCGGTGCATTCAAAGAGTACGTGGACAGGATCGTTATTCCGAAGTCTTCACTCGTAACGCTCACAGCTTCACCACTTGAAGTGGACGTCTCATCGCAGAAAGAGCTTATGCGTATCGTGGAAGCGATCACAAGGTCAGAAGAAAGTAATGACTCCCCATATGTCATGTTTCCGAACAAGGCAGTGGCTATCATATCTATCACAACCAGGGATGGGGAAGAGCAGCACAAAGAGATTCGGGCGAATGTTCCGCGAAAGAGTGTCTTCATCAAGATGGAGACTGCTGAGTTTGTAAATGACCTTGGCATCGAAATGTTGCAGGTCATGTTCAAGTATATGACATACCTCCCGCTGAAGGTTGGTGACAAAGTAGCGGACCTACACGGGAATAAGTGTACTATTGTCAGGATTATTGATGACAGTGAGATGCCAACATGGTCAAATGGAAAAGCCCATTGCAAGGTGCACTATATTGCACCCCCGTGGGTTGGCAAGCGTCTGGCAGTAGGAGCAGCCATAGAAGATGCTCTTGCGTTCCGAGGATACTGTTCGAAAGAAGCAATTGTTGTTGATTCTGCTGAGGATCTCACGCTCGAGTGGGCATACACGATCACTCCATTTGATGAGATGTGTGGAACAGTACGTGGGAAGCTAACAGATGAACAGAAAGATGTTCCACTGTCTCTCAGAGCAATGGCCAGGCTTGACAACAACGTGGACGAGACACTCACGGTAAGTAGAGGAATCATTTTCGATGAGAATGGCGATATCGCAACGCAGAATCCGAAACTGTGGGTAGAAATGGCAATCCTTGCTGCTAAAGGGGCAACCTCGATAGCAAGCTTCTTTATCAACGAGTCAAGAATAGCAGAACGGTTCGCAAGGCTGCAACCGGTTTTCAACGCTATTAAGCGTACCGTTCCAGTAGATGCGAAAACATTCGTGATAAGCAAGCGCATACCCCGTGAGTATCTGAGCACAGCATCCTGGGAATATGCCCAAGAAGTCTTTGCCGAGACTGCAGCAGATCATCGTCTCAGTGAAGGTTACTATGGGGTGATCCAAGCGGGAAAGTATAAGGTAATCGTTCCACCACATACTCCTGTTGTACAGTCAGCTCAGGGTGCATGGCACATTGGAAAGATAGCAATCGAGGCAAACCGCGTTGTGGCAGACGCTCTGTCAGCATCACAGGGATATGCAACTGTGTCCGTAGAAGGAGCTATCAGTCGCTATATGGACTTTCTAGCATCAATCCTGTGGAGGAAAGACGGGGCTGTCCGATCAGTGCTCTCTCCAAGAGCGCCATATGCTATTCGATCGGTAGTCGTAAACAGTTGCTATCACGATCCACACACGATATTTGTGCCAGAACGCGCACTGACAAGGCTGATGAAAGATGAGCGATTCAGAGAAGCCTATGAGCATGTCGAAACGATCGAAGCGCTGGTAAAACGAGATCCAGTGCACTATGTAAGGCACATGGTCGGAGTGAAAGTAAAGCCATGGGAGCATTCTGCAATCGGGGTTCATCCTGCTCTCATCAGCGAGCTCGATGGTGATTACGACGGCGATACTGTCACAGTCATGTTCCCGCTTACAACAGAAGGCGTAAGCAAACTGAGGCTTAAAGATGCACCCAATGTATCGAAACCAGTCGAAGGTGTGGATATCGAGTACGTAACACTAGCGTTGGAACACCGTAAAGGAAAGCCATCACACTTCCTGAGGCTGCATGAGAATGATGCGATAAAGAACAACGACCTCTACGAGAAGCTGAGAACAGGAACGTGTGATGATAAAGAGCGAAAGATTGCGATACTCGATTTCACAAAGATAAAGACCGGCACTGCGTTAACCGGAGCACTTGGTCTCGCAGCAATATTCTCAACAGACGTCAGGGATAAAGAGAGACTTACTGCGGCAATGTCACTATATCACAAACTAGCACAGGACACCCTTGACGCAAAAGCATCTGGTGAGACGCCGTCTCTCGAAGTAGTGGAAGCGGTTGCGTCCGAGGATAGCGAGAAGCTTGAACAAGCAGCAGGAAAACTCGGCCTTACCATGCAGGAGAGCGAAGTGTTGCGCTGGTGGTTCTATCGAGTGAGGGATGCCCGGCGCTCGAAGACGAAACCAACACCACCAGTCTATGGAGCAACGCAGCGATCTGCGAAGTTTGTTGACATCAAACGAATGATCGAGTACGTTGACCATGGTGTTATGAAGCCTACGCTTCTGGAATCAATGGTGCATGGAAGTAATGAGTTCTGCGCACTCATGCTTGATGCTGCTCAGCAACAGGCACAAGCAATATAGCATGCACAGAGGAGGTACGTACCGTACCTCCCATTTTTTTAAATCTTACAGGAGGATTATCACATGGATAACAAACAATCAAAGAAGAGGGAACTGATCATAACTGGATCAGTACGAACTTCAAAGTCGTCAGGGTCAAAGTATGTCATGTCTAAGACATTTTCTATCGATGAGGCTATTCGAAACGTGTCTCAGTATGTGTCATTTGTCGTGTTTACTGACAAGAAAGACCCAGAGAAGCGTACGATCTATATATCCGAGTCGGACAAACGCTTTGTGCCGAAAGACGATGCATACACACAAGATGGGGCGTACTTCGTCAACGCTAGGGTGCAACAGTCAAAGAGTGGCGTTTCCTATACCAGAAGCAGCACGGTTAACCTCGAAGATGTACGCAGACATCTCGGAAGCGACTACGCGTTTATCATGATTACGAAACCAAAGAAGGAAGGAAACGAAGAGCAGCGAACACTGATTATCAAAACAAGTTCAGCCAAGTTCATGCCTGGAGCAAAGAGCAAGAACATACAGGGTGGCGGCTACAGAGGAAGATCAGGAGACACCACACAGAGTAGCGAAGAAGACGATATTGTGATCTGAGGAGAATGACTGACTTAACTACGGAGGACAAATATGTCTATCGAGCATACCAGTCACGCCGGGTATGTCGCACCATCACTATCAAAGATAGCAGAGACAATTGCAGCTTCAACTGCTCTCTCCTTGATTAGTGGATTTCCTGAGACAATCTACATTGTAGGCCCGGCAAGATCTGGGAAAACAACGGTTATTAGGGAGCTAAAGCAGAAGCTGGCCGAACGAGGGATTCTGGTAGTTACGTCGATACCAAAAGAAGTCACCAATCCAATGGTCCTCATTATTGATGAGGATGGATCGATGCGCTTCACGCCATATCAGCTCAAACAGTGTGTCAGGAACGGCATCCCGTGCGTTATAACTTCGACGTCAGCTCAACCAGAAGCCGATGTCAAGGTCTACCATGTCCCTGAGCTTTCAATAGACGAGCTCATGGGTATTGTGAAACACCACGTCCCAGCACTCGAGGAGCAGATAGGGGAGGAAGCGACACGTCATGTTGTCACTGCTGTACAGAGTCGAGGCGGTGACATCCCGACATTAGTTAAAGTAGCAACTGTTCTTGCACTGAGTAATAATCCCACGTCAGAGCAGGAGCTATATAGGTCAATGAAGCTATGTGGGATACGTGTTCTTCATCCCATGTCAGATAGCGAAATAGCAGACAAGCTCTCACGTTCCCTGATAGGACAAGAGCATGTGATACTGGAGATAGCACCACTCATTGCAGATATGACTAACGTTGTACTGCAAAAGCCGCTCGCGTTTCTCTTTACAGGCCCATCAGGTGTCGGGAAGACGTATACCGGGGAGCTCATCGCAACACTGCTTGGCGTTCCTATCTACATTGAGCATCTAAACACCATGACAGCAAGCCATGATGTATCGAGGCTTCTTGGCGCGCCGCCGGGGTATCTCGGCCACGGGGTGAAAACACCTTTTGTGAGGTTCGTTGAGCAGAACCCACACGGCGGTGTGTTGCTTTTCGACGAGGTGGACAAGGCGCCACAGTCACTAACTGATGTTATCCTATCTCTCGCAGAGACGGGGAAGTTTCAGGATGCATGTGGGGTCACTCACAGTGTTAGCAACTATATCATTGTCATGACATCAAACGAATCCGTTTCTACCGCTAAGGTCGGCTTTGGAACATCTACAGTGACTGACAGATTACCATCACTGCGGAAAGAGTTCATATCACGACTTGACAAGATCGTCGAATTCACACACCTTTCTCGCGAACATGTCGAACAGATAGTACAGATACTCGTAGAGATCGAGGGTCTCGAACTCAATAAAGCAAGACGAGAGAAGTTCATTAAGCTGTGCCAAGAACGCCACAATGAGGTAGTTAGCTCATATAGCCCAGAATTTGGGATACGGCCGGTTAAAACGTATATACGGAAATTGAGACAAGAGGCTAGGAACCACATATGAAATGGAAAGACTTCTCACGCTTAGTGGCTCCCCAGCACTATGCTGGTGTAGAGTCATTCCTGAAAACACTTGAGCAGGTAGAAGACTGCAGTCAACACGATTGTATAAAACCATACGCAGATACGATCATTGAAGTCATGAGAAGTGTTTTCAGAGCAACCAACTCAGTTCTCGGGAGCGGTACAGTAAACATCATTCGTGATGATGGTGGACCCGACATTCATGTTTCGGATGCATTCTACACCCACTATACCATACGGAAAAGCGGTGGAAGGCGGAGGCATATTATCTTCTTAAGCAGTGACGATGTGGGGCCAATACAGAAGGGGTTGTTAGACTCCCATAGCTATATACGAGAGTTCACAGAGAAGTTCATCCCCTATCACAAGGTCTACTCATACCGGAAAGGATGTTCTATACGCGACTGCGCGGTAGAACATATTGGTAAGCGAGTGATCGTAGGAATGGACTTTGCAGACTATTTCTACTCAATAGGTGATAGTGTTGTTGCCAAGCTTCTCTGTGCGCTCCTGGTGAGAGCCTGGTTTAACGAAGACGATTCTGTTGCAGAAGCTACTGACTGGGATATGGTTATTGAAGAGGTGAATAAATTCACCACGCTGCACTCAGGTAAATCTATACCACCTACCTATCCGATCAGTCATGCAGCAGTGTTAATGGCAGCAGCCATCACGGTCAAGTCACCAATCTCTGAAGGATGGGTACTACCGATAGGAATTACTCCATCTCCGGCCATTGCAAATCTCGTACTGTTTCCACTCGATAGGGAGCTAGACACCTTTGCAGGAGGGCATGAGATATCATACAACCGCTACTGCGACAACGTTTACTTATCAAGCGACAAGTGGATACAACCAGAGCTCATCGAAGAGATCATTCAGAAGATAGAGGCGTACGATGTCTTCGGGAAGTTTATAAGAGTTAACAGGAAAAAGACGCGCATACTACCTCACCACAAGCGGCAGCGGGTTCTCGGAGTGGTTGTCAACCAATTACCAAATGTACCTAAAGAGCGGCGCCGTAGGGTGAGAAGCATGCTGAATCACGTGTTCCACGACCTTAGGTCAGCCGATAAGATGGACAAGGAACTGCGAAAAAGGTACCGTGAGCTCCTAGGGGAACTCAGCTTTATGAAAGTGGTAAACCCTGCTCTAGCGGAAAAGTATGAGGTAGCTAAGGTAGCACTGCAACTCGCCAGGATCAATATTGAAGAGCAGATGAACAGGGATGAATAACACTGGGGCAAGACAACATCTATAGGGAGGCTATACATGAAAATCATACGTGCAGTCGTAGACGGAACGAAACTCATTCTAGCTAATGAGAACGACGAGCGGGTGCGGCGCCCAATTGTCCCACTTCTCTTGCTGAGTAAGAAGGAGCCGGTATATGAAAAGCTCATTGCATCCATCAAGAAACCAATTGTCGCGCTAGTTCCATCAGAGAACAATGACCAGCTCCTGGAGGAAGATTTAGGCATAGATTGTGGCGACCTGATTCTCATTCCCCTAACTAGGCAGTTCAAACACTCTGTTGGAGCAACTATCTCTACCTACCGTCTGTTTACATCATTCAGCGCAGGCGGCATTATCAACAATCGGTGGATGACATTTATTGTGAGAGTCATAGGGGTTGGTGGGAAGGAGATCGACCAGAACTCTGTTGTATCAATTACTCAGCTTATCAAGAGCAGGGAGCCAATTATCAATTCTGCGCTGGTCACCTCAGTTGGTGAATTAGCAGACATACTCTGGAATCTAAGGAACGTTAGAAACACTATAGACCACACAAAGGAGGCAATACACAATGGATAGGATGGACGAACACTATCTCAACGCGGTACCAGTAACGGTATCAAAGATGAAGGAGATCATCAAGAGCCTTTATAAGAGCCCCGAGGCAAGGAAACGGACTATTGCACTTATTGGCGAGAGTGGCATCGGGAAGAACACTATTATCAATGAGGCAGCAAAAGAGCTTGGCATCAAGGAACTATGGTTCCCGGCAAAAGGAATCCTTCCAGAAGATATCCGTGGGATACCCATGGTTGAGGAAGTCGAGGGAGAGAAACGATACGTGTTCAAGATGCTCGACTACATCAAGCCAGCATTTGATCCAGCTTTCAAGGGGATTGTTCATATCGACGAATTCGCTCAAGCTCCAAAAGATGTTCAGACAATGCTTTATATGTTACTGTATGACCGGAGAATAGATAACAACTACTTATCCGACGGCGCAATGGTAATCTGTAGCATGAACCCTGTTCAGGAGTCAGGGTACATGCTATCGCGCATTCAGAAAGCAGCGCAAGAGAGATTATCTTACTTCAAGCTGACTTCGTCCGTTGGCGAATGGGTAGAATGGGCGGAGAAAAACAAGGTTGACTTCAGGGTCATAAGCTTTGTATCGGAGAATCCTGACGTCATGAAGAAGAATAGCGGGAGAAGATTTCACTTGCTGTCTGACTTAATGAAGGGAATAGACGAGACTGACCACGTTGCACTTCGTGCTGTAGCCCAGAGTGCAATTGATATCGACTCGGCGTCGAGGTTTACAACATATATCGAAGAGCTGAACGAGGTTAATGCAGTTCGGTTACTAAAAGGTGATCAAACAGAGTTCAAGAAACTTGAGAACAGGACAGCAGGGAGCAAGCTCTACACAAGGCTACAAATCTCTGCAGCACATGCACTGAGGGAAGACAACATCAAGGCAGTTTTCGGGATAACTAGAGACAACAAAGATAAGGTCCTCGAGAGCATTGCAACCAACCTTGTGCATTGCCTCGATATATTGGCACAGGATGGTCTTGAGATTGTTGTGTCTTTCCTGAAAACACTTCTCAAGAATAGTGTTCCAACAGAGTTCCATGACGTGCTCGACAAGAAACTAGAAGAGAATGACAAGCTCCGTGAAGCACTCAAGCAGGTCCTGGATCCAGGGTTTGCCGTCGATGATGACACCATATAGGGGGTAGATTATGCCTGACAGCAAAGCGGTATCAGCAGACGTAGCCAGAACAAGGCTCATGAAGATACTCGTTGATGGAGTAGTCAACGAGGACTTCCCATGTCTGTTTTTCGCTTCCATAGAGAAGATGCCAGCGGATTTGAATGGGGCATATATGGCAGTGACTATCACAAAGCGAGGTCCGCTGCTTATATATGATAGAGAGTTCGTTGCTACAGCTCCGCGGGAACATATCCTGATCACACTCGAGCACGAGCTCTATCACCTGGTGTTCGAGCACTTCATGCGGAGCATTGAAATTGCTGCAGAGCTCAACATGGAGTATAGCGAATACATGCGCTCGGTAGCCCCATTTGCAGACGTCGTAGTGAACGAATGGGTTAGAAAGAGCAACAGGCCAGGGTATAAAGAGCTTTCGGAGAGCTTGCTCACTTATGACTCCCCAGTATGTGTTGGCATGGGTATAACTCGTAACGATCAAACATACGAAGAGGTGGCAAGAAAGGTTGCACATCAACTTACTAATGGTAATAAAATAGCAGGAAGGGTACGAGTCGTTGTCGTTAGCACCCCCCAGGATGGATCAGTAGAGGTAAACTCAGCTGATAATGATGAGGGTAAAGATGGGAGCGTGACGGTGTCGGTTCCTAATATCGACGAAGACACAGCCGAAGGACAACGTGAGAGCGTAGCTAAACTGATCCAGGAGTCGTCCAGGATGGCTGGTAATGTACCAGAGGAGATGAGACGGCTGATTGATGAGTTTGCTAAGGACGCTACTCCTATGGTGCGTGCGTTGAAAGGGTGGGAGCTGTTCAGACATGTCCTCGTTGGCGAGAGGACATCAGGCAGGGATCGCGAACGAACATTTGGAAGACTTAACAGAAGAACACTCCTGCCCCCGGGACGAAAAGAGGAAGGCGCATATATTGCACTTTTCATCGTTGATGAGTCAGGATCTGTTGGTGATGACGAGGTCATGATTGCTCATAACACCATTGTCTCATGTATAACCCAGTCCTCAAGCGACAAGGTGTATGTACTCCCGTACGATACAGAGCCTGGAGAGCTCAGGGAAGCAACCGCGACAGGTAACTACGAACGGACGAAGTGTGGTGGTACCGATTTCGTTGATATGTTTACCAACAAGGTTGTCAGGGACCTGGATTATGATATTGCAATCATACTTACCGACGGATACCCATCAAGATTCCCACAGAAGCACTCGGGGAGGCCTGAGGTCTGGCTTATCACTGATGAAAGTGGGTATAGGCAGTGGAAAGAACACTACAATCATGGGATAGGGATACTGGTATGAGAAGCCGTTTGATGCAACAGTTTATAGCCAATGCAGCTGAGAAGTATCACTACCCGATGGAGGAAATAGAAACAATCATAACAGCATTTCAAGAGTTCATGCGATCTAGAGTAGAACAACCTGATCAGGAAGAGCCACTGCGTCCAGACGTACCTGGCCTCGAGCAAATAACTATCCCGAGGGGTATCACACTTGTCTACGGACATCCAGACGTTGGGAAAACTGCGTTTGTCTGCGGCATTCTTGCTTCAATTGGACCAAGCTACACAGCAGCATACCTTGACACAGAAGCAAAAGCCTCGAAGGTAACGCTCAGCAACCTCAATGCCAGAACCCTCTACACGAAAGACTATGTTGACAGCGGGCTCAAAGACATGGTGACCCGAGGGCTCCTCGACGTCGTTGTAGTTGACAGTATAACCGCTCTCTATGCGAGCTCGCAACACGCGTTCCTGAGGACGATATCAAAGAATGTTCCATACGTGATCTGTGCTGCGCAGACAAGAACAGACATCAGCAAGAAGAAGCAGGTACCAGCAATTGTCGAGGATGCATACTCAATGATACACGCTATTATCAGGCTTACTGAGAAAGAGCGCATAAACCTTGAGGGAGAGACGCTTTACAGGGTATACTATACCGTTGAGAAGAGCATCTACCATGATTCTGGTACTACTAACGGAGCCTTTGTCATCTATAGAGGGGTGTATGATGCATACCTTACAGCCTATGATATACTGAAGAACAATGGGATTGTTCGTTCTACTGGTGGTATAAAGTACTTGACAGCCGATAACGGAAGCGAACAATGCCTCGGAAAGATAATGAAACCACAGCAAGAAACACGCAATCTTATACTAACCACTTATGCACGGTGGGCAAGGAGATGTCAATGAGTTGCAACCTCTGTGAACTTCAAGGGAAGTACGTAGGACCAATCATCAACGAAAAGAGCAACCTGTTGCTACTAGTTGACTACCCATCACCACGTGACGATGAGCGCGGTGTCATCTTTAGTGCTCTAGACCACAGGGCTCAAACGTTCTTCGATGCGCTTAGCCTTGCAAAGCTTGATAGCGACGACGTAAACATTGCAGCCGCACTGAGATGTGTCATCAAATCAAAAGACATACGAACGTCACTGATAACTGATTGCGCGACTCGCCTTCTGGAAACCATGCCGCACGTAGAGAAGATACTATGCTACGGAGTTGCTACGTACTGTTTCATGACCGGACTGCCTATCAAACAGGTAGACGAGTATAGAAAAGACTACACAACGATGACGATTGCAGGAAAAGAGAGGCTTATCGGATGCACTTACTCGCTATCGCTTGTTGGCTCTAGTGGCTGTAGTGCTTGTGCAAGGGGAACCTACACCGTGCTCATGGCTAAGGACATCAAGCGGATACGGAAACACACGAGGTAACTATGGGAGCAGCAAAGGGAACAAAGGCAGAACGCCTCGAGAAACTTGTTGCAAAACGACTTAGCCTTGAACGGACAAGGGGATCGGGCGCAGTAAGGAATGACGGGGACGCGAAGACGCCATATAAGCAACGAATCAACAGCGAGGTTCCCGCAATTATGGTTGAAGCAAAGCACACCGAGAAGGAAACGCGAACACTTTCAGTTCAGACTGCAATCATAGAAAAAGCCGTATCGGAAGCACGGCTCAGGGGTCTAATACCAGTTATCGTGAAACAGTATGGCGACGATGAACCGTATGTCGTCATGAAGCTGACAGATTTTGAGAGACTCTACAAGAGTGCAGTACATAATGAGAACTAACATGAGAGGTAACAATGAAGAGAGAAAGGTCTTTACGATTATCACCATCAGCCATCGAGCTCCTCAACAACTGTGAGGCAAGCTTCATATACACGAGGATGATACTACCACGAATTGAAACAAAGCCGATACAGAAGCTGACACAGTTTGGTAAGTCGTTTCACGAAGCTGCAGAGAACGGATTCAGTGATAAGAGCATCGATATGCTGGAGCATACTGACCGAGTGACTGAGCAACAGCGAAAAGAGATAGAGGATATGAGAGACTTTATTGATGACATAGAGATCCTCAACAAGCTTACTGATGTTCAGCGCGAAGTCGAGTTAAACTTGTTGATGAAGGATAGATACCACCTGAAGTGCATAGCCGACATGATCGGGAAGACTGACAATACTGTAGTCATAGCCGACTGGAAAACGAGCATATTCCCATCGTTTGCAAAGGATTATCGCCAGATGCTAACGTATGCTCTTGTTGTCCACCGTCTCTGGAACATAGTTCCAGAGAGCATCTTGCTTATCGTCGTCTACCCAAAGGCGAAGACCGTCAGGAGATATCAGTTTACACAGGAGCTAGCCAACGTGCACGAGCGATACATCCTGAGCGCGTTCAAGCAAGCTGAGAAGCTCATCAGACGATATGAGGAAAAGGGCGACATCCATGAGTTCAAACATGTGCTTGGAGAGTGTGGCCTCTGTCCCATGAAAGGGCGTTGCATTGCATACCGCATCGTATCAAGCCCTGTTGATGTTGATGAGCCTGATCCATCAACCGATAGTCTCATAGAGGAGTACTTCACAAAGAAGGAAGTCATTGACACTCTCAGCGCGCGGGTAGATGCGATTAAGGAAGCACTCATGGCGCGTCTTGACCCAGATAATCCGTTTGCAGAAAAGGATGCTCGGGATAAGATACTATCGCGAATGAGCCTCGTATCACGTAAGAAGGAGCTCGTATCGATTGATGAATACGTTGACCGAGTTGTAATCCCTTCAATATCGTCACTACTGCGTGTAGATTCGATCATCCCGATCGCAGTTGACACGGGCTCAATAGCATCAGTACTCAAGAATGAGTTCAAGCTTCTGGCTGGTTCAGCAAAGGTAGATGCAAAGCGAATCCCTCGGGAAAAACAGGGTTCCCTTACGGTAGAAAAGGTAGAGGGAAGACCATTCTTGCAACCACAACGTTAGAAGGAGACTACAATGGTAATGATTATTGGAGACGCCCAGGTCCGAATGGGCGAGGAGGATGCATATGTTATTGTCGGACAGCTCATGCAACACGCTGTTGATCGGGAAGCACTTTACGTAAACCTCGTGTCTTCTGCAATCTCATTTGTCATGACAGAGAATGAGCTGGAACCAACGGATACCGGTGTTGTCCCGATTTCTGTGAACGACCTCGAGGGCCTGTCACAAGAGGTTATGGAGTTTACCATCTGGATGTATGAGAACTACGGCAGGCTTTTTGACAACAACAATGTGATGACGATAGTATAGGGAGGAAACAGTGAACGAGCGGTTATATGTCAAGATCTATTGTGAAGGTGAAATGCCACGAAAGGCTAACCCCCATGATGCTGGGTTTGACGTGTGCGCGAACGATAGCTACATAGTACAGCCGAAAGAGGTTGTAGTTGTTCATACCGGCATCTATATGGAGATACCGGAAGGCTACGAGTGCCAGGTTCGTTCACGAAGCGGATTAGCAACAAAACACAAACTATTTGTCGTAAACCAGCCAGGCACTATTGACTCAACCTACCGTGGAGAATGCAATGTTGCGCTGATAAATCTCGGCGACGTTCCTTTCACTATCAGAAAGGGGGACCGCATCGCACAGTTCGTGTTCAAGAAGGTAGAGGACGTCGAGTTTCTTGCAGTACAGCACGTTCTTGAACTATCAAGAACAGAGCGGGGAGATGGGGGATTTGGTTCAACGGGTGTGGAAACACTAAACAGAAATGGGGCAGAAGCCCAGAGCTAACTATGCTACAATAGAAGTTACCATGAATGCTTCGATACAGATTGGCTTCTACGCTGAACGCCCTGACGAGATCACGCTCAATATCTACCTCAGCGGGTGTCGTAACAACAAAAAGTGTGACATGCGTGCGTGCCATAATCAACTCATGCGCCGGTTCGACTATGGAACTGACATCAGGCTACTATACCCGAGGATAGAACGGGTACTCAGAGAAGGGATGGTTGACAGTGTTGTTCTGCTCGGTGGAGAGCCGTTCGACCAAGACATCAAAGAGCTCCACTCTCTCGTTGCGTACATACAGAGCATACGACCAAATATTAGCATACACGCATACACGGGATACGAGTATGATGAAGTTGTGGGCATGGCACGGTTGCTCGGTATCGAAAGCATATGCGCTGGTCCGTACGTTAATGGTATCGACACGAAGCGTTGGTACCGCGTAACGCCAGACTAACGAACATCTAACTATATCACTTTACGGAGGTGCATATGTATATGCCAGCATATGATAGGAATTTTCTGTCCCTTATCGAGAACATTGAGCGGGACTTCCCGTTCTTACTTGAGATCGAGTCAATTGATAAGGAATCATTAAACACATCGCTATTCAGAAAACGCTTTCTTGAAAGCAATAACGTCGCAGATACGTCAGCTGATGCGAATGCTAATGTCGAGCTTAAGACAATATCAACTCTATCAAGCGAGAAAGTAAAGTCGTTCAACAAGCTCGACTCACTGAACCTCCTCTTCACGAAGATGAAAGAGCTTTATGGTACAAAGAGTGCACTCGAGTACATGGAAATGGTCATGTCAAAGCAGCTCAACGTCCAAGACGTCGTTGATATCGATAAGCCATACTGCTGGGCGTTTGACATGTTTGACCTCCTTCACACCGGTCTCCCATTTGTCAAGAACTATCCATCGCTACCAGCAAAACACTCTGATACGTTTCTTCAGCACTCCATTCAGCTCGTCCAGTTCGCTGCCAGTCAGATGGTGGGAGCGACTGCTATCCCGAACGTGCTGATTGTCTACGCTCATTTACTCAAGCAGGATTCGCTTGATCCTGACTATCCAATCCCACACTGGAAAGAGCAACCCGAACTGTTCCGCCGTTATGTAGAACAGCGATTTCAAGAGTTTGTGTTTGCACTCAATCAGCCGCTACGGCAAAACCAGAGCTGTTTCACGAACATTACCCTTTTCGACATGCCATTCCTGACCAGGCTCTGTGAGATGTATGGGACTGACGCACACTTTGCAATGTTCATTCAGGATCTGTTCCTCTCAACGTTCGAGAAGCTGTGCGATAAACAGATGACAACATTTCCCGTTCTCACTGCGCAGATCAAAACATCTGGTGGCAACATTGATGACGAAGAGTTCTTCAAGAAGATTGTGCGCTACAACTTACCATTCGCGCACATTAACATATTCAGTGCTGAGGAACTGACAGCACTCTCCTCGTGCTGCAGGCTGATAAATGATGTGAGTGACATTATCAAAGCCAAGTCTACAGAGCACCAGAACCTCATCGGTGGCTCATCACTTAAGGTCGGTTCCACGGGAGTGGTGACAGTCAACCTTGCTCGTCTTGCACTAGACACACTTAACATGTATGGCTGTTGCATGAGTAGCGACGAACTGCTAGAAATTTATCTAAAAGAGCTTGACAGGAGAGCAGAGATTGCATACAAGATAAACCACGTTAGAAGAGTGATCATAGAGGACGGGATAAAGAACAGACTCATGCCACTGTATGATTGCGGTCTCATCTCTCTCAAAAACCAATACTCGACGCTTGGATTCAATGGACTCTATGAAGCCATAGAGATCATGGGTGTCGATCCCCTCTCAGAACATGGCGAGGAAGTCATGAATACCATACTAGCCAAAATGGAAGAAGTGTCCAACAGAGCGATATGCACATACGGGTATAGATGTAATGTTGAACAGATACCAGCTGAGTCAACCGCCATCAAGTTTGCTCAAGTTGACAGATACTTCTATCCAAACTCAAACTACAAGATATACTCAAACCAGTTCATACCCCTTACCACAGACACAACAGTCATCGAGCGTATCGTACGGCAGGTTAGCTGTGAGCACCACTGCACGGGAGGATCAATCCTCCATATCAACGTGGAGCAACGCCTAACCGAAGAGGCAATGGAACGGCTATTGCGCTATGCTATCAAGAAAGGTGTTCGCTATTTCGCGGTAAACTACTTCATAGCTCTTTGCGTAAACCGCCACTATAGTGCAACACGAGCAGATGCCTGTCCAGTATGTGGGGCGGAAATAGCAGAGCGATTCACCCGAGTTGTTGGTTTCCTGAGACCGGTATCCAGCTGGCATAAGATAAGGCGGGAAGAGTTCTACGACAGAACTGCTGTTACCGATATCATTATAGAGGGTGAAGAAACAGCCGCTCAATCTGGAATTCTTGGTACCTACGATAATCAACATCTGGAGGTCCATTAATGCTCAATCCTAACGACGAGCAATATATCGCTGGGATGATAACTGACATTCTGAAAGATACTAGAGCCGGCGTGCTGCAGGCGTACTTGATAACATCGTTAGTAGATGAGGTCGTAGAGCTCGGAGAGCGCTGCGACCACATTTTACTTACAAACACTGAGACCGGGAGAGTTTACAAACTCCCTGAAGAACTGAACAAACTCTCTATATATGAGCCAGACCTATTCAGTATCATGACATTCTATTACGACGATCAGACAAACGAGACTGACGCCGAGCTTGCTATAGAGGAAGTAAAGATAAAGTCGCTGAGGTTCGGAACACTGTATCATATAGACTGCTATAGGAAAGTGAGGAAGAACGTTCACATGAGCCTGACTTCTAAGGGAGCCGAGGCATACGTTGCAACACACAACCTAAACAGCCCAGAGATTGTACCTGTCGAGCTGTACCATATATCTGAAGAACTACACTCGCTTCTGTGTTGTCTTGTCGGCAACAAATTAGTCCAAGGAGGTACGACGAATGATAGTAACATTGATAGTAGTACTGGTAATTGGAGTGGGGAGCTTCATTTCAACATCTTTTCGTAACTACGTTGCTTACATATGTGAATTGGTGTTTCAATCAATCGTCCGTACTGTAGAGATCATCGCAGGGGTTTCATCCAGAAGGGTTATAAGAGTAGTAAGTGTCAGAACACAGGAGCTTACGCAGTACCGTAAAGGTTTTGATCCAGAGGTCATCTATCTGGCAGCTAATGAAATAGTACCTACTGTCGAGACTGCTGTCGTGGTGCAGGCTGTGATTCATGTTCTGGAAAACATGGACGACACTGATTTCATGAAAGTAGTACGGTAGTATATCATCCTACAGGAGGAGGGAAAGATGATAGCACTAAGCGTCATAGTTGCCATTTTCATCGTGCTCTTGAGCCTTCGTATCATTCCAGAGAAGAGGAGAGGTGCTGTTGTCGACACTCTTCTATGGGGTCTCACGAGGCTGTTCTCCCTCATTAGCACTGTGCTCACGTCATACAGTTGCGAGTTAGATAATGCAGGGTGGACTATGATAGAACCACCCATACCGGAAAGATACAAGGATTATGCTCCAGCCATATCAGGGCTAACACAGGTCATAGTCATCTACACTTGTATACAGTCGCGAACCAGGACAGAAGCTATCGATAACTTGCGAAAAATGATCGAGAAGACTGAACAATGAGCATAGCACAAGTGTTTGTCTACTACCGCACGACACACGAGTTCCTCGGCGACTGTAAGTTCATTCACTATAAGGGAGATGGTACCTGCCTCCTCATAGAGCGCGAGGGTAGAGCTTATATGATAACTGATCGTGAGTGCTCATCAGCAGTAATAGATGTTGCCGACGAGGGGTCGTCTCTACAAGCAGTAACTGTAAGCGATCTTCAAAGGCTTTCACTCATGTTTGGGAACAGATGTATATTCACAACAAAGAGGGGGGAACATGATAGTATCACAAAAAAAGGTTTCTATAAAAAACCATGAGACTGCCGCAGCAGTCCTGCGTGATGCTCTCTACAAGATAGAAGATGCAGACTACAAAGAGGTCATGCTCGTTGCTGGGTTAAACAATAAGAACGTTGTCCAGTACATTGACGTGGCACATATCGGAACTGCAAGCTACAGTCCAGCATCAATGCGAGACTTGTTCAGAAAAGCTATCATAGCAGGCGCAGTACGCGTAATCGTTGCTCACAACCACCCTTCCGGAGAAACCGAAATGTCTCCCGAGGATGTCGCTGTTACAAAAAAGCTTGTCGAGGCTGGAAAAATCGTTGACGTTGAGGTGCTCGACCACATTATCTTGACCAGAGATGGACACCTGTCTGTCCGAGAAACGACAGGGATATGGGGTGAAACTCGTTAGCATATAGGAGATCGGTCATGTTAGAAGTTCCGGCAGTAATCGCTGCGACAGATACCAACCACTTTCATCTAATGCAGGGCGGAGAGATCAAAACAGTACCCTTTCCGTCAAAGCCATATGAGTGGTCTTTGGACGCTTCAGAAGAAGCTGAAGAGATGTACGTTATCGGAATGGGATGGCAGAAGGTTGGTAAGAAGTACTACGGGAAAACGCCAACAGAGCGGGTAGGTGCTGGAAGAGGTGAACGAGTAAAGCACGACTTCATAACACAGCTACTTCTCGATGACCCCGACTTTTTTCCAAAACACTCGAATAAAGCCGACCCATTCGTAGTGTTCCTAGATATTGAAACAACATCATCAGATGGTCACAAGTCGTCGCCCGATAGGGACGAGATCATATCGGCTCAGCTAAAGTACAGCAATAGTGAACCCATAATCCTTGAGGTAACGTCACAGTACTCTGAGAAGGACCTTCTCAAGGAGCTCGTGTGGCTCGTTCATAAGGACCCTAAGACAGGTCTATATCCCGACTACATTGTCGGTTTTTTTGTAAATCGCTTTGATATTCCATTCATCTACAAGCGTATGGTTCACTATCACATGGTGAATGAGATATCTAAGATAGGGAGAGTACACCAAGTAGGTCACCAGGTTGGAGCATACTATTACCAGAGCTCCCTTGATCCAATCAGAAGAATAGGGGAGAACATGACGTCACTCTCAACAGGGATTTACGGCTTCGATTTATCACTACAGACACGAAGCGACGTAACCCTCAGCCATCTCCCGAGGAAAGGACTGAAGCAGGTTGTCGCCCACTATGGTCATCAGCCATATGATATTCCGGACTGGGCTAAGCGTGACATGGCTTCATTTAGAGCAAAGTACCCTGACAAGTTTATGAAGTATATCTTATCAGATATAGAGGCAACAGAGTTCCTTTACCGAGTTTATGAGCCAGCACTCATTGCCAGCTCTAATATGCTTGGCATACCCATTATGGTTGCCCAGCGAGCATCGCACGGATTCAGGTCGACAATCGCCTTATATCGTAAAGAGCGGAGCCGGAAGTATATCGGCCTTTTCCCGAATGCTGAGCGGTACGCTGCTCTCTACTCAAGAGCACCCAAGTATCAGGGTGCACTCGTTGGGTGCACCCGCAAAGGATACTTCGATAAAACGATCTATGTTGACTGTAAGAGCATGTACCCTAACATCATGCACGATTTCAATATATCTCCAGATAAGTATACGTTTGAGGGGGTTGTTGACTATACAGGAGAAGAGAAAGAAGAGTACCTCTTCGGAGATGTTACGATGAGAGAGATACGAGTCGAGCCTCTTGAAGACGGGAGAAAGAGAGTATACATTCCTGATGACAACTACGGTGCCTACCTTGTCTTTGTGTGCGACTTCGAGAATGATGGATACATACGTGAGCTCATCTCGGAGCTTAACGCAAAGCGAGACCACTTCAAGAGAGAGGCTAAGAAGTACTATAAGAAGTACCTGGAATCGAACAAAACCGATGCTGAAGCGTATGCAAACTACCTCATGTACAACTCATATCAGAACGAGGCGAAGATTATCAATAACACCATCTATGGGATACAGGGAGATAAGTCCAATAAGCATGGCGACCTTCCAGCTGCAGTCTTTGTAACCGCCATCGGTCGATGGATCATGGGCACCATGGTTCGGTACTTCGGTGACGCTGTCCTCGAAATAGACACCGATGGATTGTTACTTGACAGGTCAAAAGAGCTAGGAAGCATCGAGGAGATAAATCGTGTGCTTCGCAACCAGATCAGGGAGAAGTTTGGTATCCCCGAGGAAAAAATGCGGTTCATGCTCGAGTTCGAAGGTGGGGGCTCAATATACCTGTACAAGGCGAAGAACTACCTGCTGAGGAAAGACGAAGACAATAGCCTCACCATCAAGGGGTCTTCGTTCAAGGGATATGACAAGGCGAAGGTCATCCGCGAGGCTGTAGAGGTTATGGCAAACGCTATCATGTATAAGACTATGAGCTATGAAGAGGCAGTAAAGTCGGTAACAAATCTTCGAGGACGGAGCATCGAAGACTTCCTGTTCGTCAAGACAGTACGGAAGTTGCCAGCTGAGTATAAGGACTTCGACAACATGCACCATGTCCTATACGGATTCGATCGGGAAGGTAAGAGCAAGCGGGAAATTGTGAGGACAATGAAAGAACGATTGCTTGCATGGGTTGAGTCCAAAGTCAGTTCAGACAAGCGAAGAGTAGAGATCAATAAGTCTATCAGACACGCTCAGACAGAAGAGGAACTGATCGCGATATCGGCAATGTTTTCTGGTACTGGTAGTAAGCGTGATATTACAAAAGCCCCGGTTATGTTACAGATCTCGTTTGACATGATAAAGCGTGGGAGAGCAGTTGAGATCGATGATGTCTTTGAGTTCTACTGGACGCTGACTCCATCGCGCTACACACTTGCTGAAGATATGAACGAATCTACCCAGCTTGATTATGAACGCTACCTTAAGGAGATTATGCGTGCGATTGACAGGTTCAAGTACGCTGATCCGAACTATACCGCGTCGCTGTTATTCGATGAAGTACCAGATGAGGCAGAGTACTATGTCGACAGCAACGGCGGATTTTCAAACAGTGACGAAGAAGAAGAAACAGAAGAGGAGGAATAGTCATGAGAATAGCTGAACTCACAACACCGTTCCTGAGGTTCATACCAAAGGGAGAGAGCCCGGAACATGCATACTTTACTCTTGACGGCGGGAAGCTCATCTACAGTGGAACCCGTGCGTTCTGTGTACTTGAGCCATTTCTGCCAGGTGTAAGTGCAACACTGACATACAAGGACATTCAGAGTGTCAGTATGCTCGACTCACCCCAGGTCACCAGGGATGGGCATGAGCTGACTTTCAAGGATAGCAAGACAAACTGGAAGATCTACGCAGCAGTGCCGACACCAGGAACATTTCAACTGCTCGAGCTACCTCAGTCGTTAACATTCTCGAAGGTAAGTGACTCTTTCAGACGTGCACTGACGCTATGTGGAATGAAAGCAGGAGACATTAGTGTTGATGCATACAATTACAATGGCAAGGGGTATATAGCGGCTATATCGCAGTCAATAGCAATGTCTCTATCGTCTGATGACACTACCACTGAGCTGAACATATCGACCATGGGTGATATTATATCAGCGGCGATAGCGATGAACTCAGAAGTGGCAACACAGAAGAATATGATGTACTTCAAAACCACGCTCAAGGGTGGTGAGACGATAACATCAGCTGTCAAGTTCAACAATGCACATGTCATGGATAAGGCAAAAGAACTTATCTACAAGCTCCACAACGGGGATCTTGAGACAGATCTCATTGTAAGTGCAGAGATACCCTATGACGAGTTACGCGAGACCGTAGGCATCGTCGAGCGCATGGATAACCCAACTAGTATGGTCATGGAAATAGGTAACAATGTTGCAAAGGTAACCGTAGCAGAGATGCATGGAAGAGAGTTTACAAGAACAATGCAAGCAGCAACAAGCACAAACGCAATCACATTCCAGAGCAGGCTGTTAAACTCAAAAGTGTTGCAGTTTCTCTCAGGAGCATCAACGACCAAAACAAGTGACCTGGCAATCAGAATCAATGTTATGCCCAAGAGCAGATATCTCGTCCTAAGACCGGTGGTTAGTGGGAAGATCATGAACGATTGTGCTGTTATGACAAGGGTGCAGTTATGAACCTGACAATTATACGAGCTGTCCCTGGAGCAGGAAAGACCACGTATATAGTCAATGAGATCATACGAGACCTGGCATCAGGGACGAAAGCAAAGCGCATTTGCGCTACGACATTCTCTAACGCAGCGGCTGATGAGTTGCGAAGACGAGTAGGATCGAAAGACGTTGCCATTCACACCCTCTGTTCACTGGCTGGGACAATCGTCGCTAGGAAGAAAAAGAGTCTTGGGAAAATGACATACTCACAGACACTCCTTGAAGCCGCACAACTTGTCGATGGAATGCAGAAGAATCTGTTCGACGTTGTCTATATAGACGAAGCCCAGGACCTTGACTACTATCAATTTATGTTTGCGAGAAGCTTGGTGAACAAATGCGATAGGGCGCTTGTAGTTGGAGACCCCATGCAATCTATCTATGAGTTCGGGAACAGTGACTCAGGTTACATGTTCAGGCTGGCTGACAACTTCTCAGAGATGCAGATGCTCGATACACATAGGCTGTCAAAAGCTGTAACGGACTTTGTTATGTCGATAACCCGCTACCCTATCAGAACAACGCGTTCTACAACAGGTTCCGTATTGCTCGTAGATAGCATATCTGAGACAGTGGCAAAACTGCGGCAGAAGCGGCAGTCGACGGTAGGTGTCATATTCAGAACTAACCACGAAGTGCTTGAATTTGTCAAGCAGCTATCAGATAAAGGAGTACCATGCAACTATCAAATATCTGGGTTTACTACTCCGGTAGCTACCACGGTGATGAAGCTGCTTCTCGATGACGGCATATCCGATTGGGAGCTCTTTAAAACGGTTTTGACAGCAAGCTCAGTAGTGAGCCAGCGAACCATTAATCAGCTGAAAGGCGTGTTGACTTTTGGAGAGCCAACGACTCGAAAGCTTCTTGAAAAGCTCGGTACTGAGATTGGTCCAAACATTACAAGTGAAGCGAGGGTAGCAATCACAGCAATGCTCAGGCTGCTCGACAGCATCGATGACAACGCACGTAAGTCTATCGAAGAGCGGGTAGACAACGTTTACATGCAAGCAAGCGAGATCATGGATCAGACCGCAGTCGATAGAGAGGCAGCAGTGTCAGCAGCATTAGAGTATATAAAGAACGGCACACGCCCAGTCATCCGTGTGTCGAAAGGAAGCAAGCTCACAGTCCTGACGGCTCATGCATCAAAAGGGCTTGAGTTCGACAGAGTTGTTCTGTCTCTGGAACGATTCGACGTCTATGACGATCTGAAAGTGTTCTATGTTGCCACAACGCGAGCAAGAGATGAACTGTACCTTTATGTACCAGACTGTGCTCGCGAACGTTCACAATGGAATCTGATAGACGCTGTGCTCAACGAATTCGGCTATATCTAGAGGAGGAAAAATGGACTTATACAACAAGTACAGACCAACGAAGTTTGAGGACCTGTTTCCAACATCGCCGATTATACAGGCATTACCGGCACTGGTGAATCGTGTCCTGAACGGTGATGATGATGCTATCCCAAAGGCCATGCTTTTCTACAGCGAAGAGTACGGGACAGGAAAGACAACTACCGCGCGACTGCTTGCCTCAGAACTCAACCCGAACCTGACAGACGAGGAACGGGAAAAGCTTCTCCGTGGTGAGGATGTTACTGTATGTAGAGCTATCAATGGTGCTCGTTTCAGAAAGATTGACGACATGAGTGCGATTGACGAGGAGATCAAGTACCTGAGAGACCCGCTCATCCCATCGCGGTTCTTCTACATCATCGATGAAGCTCATAAGATAACGAATGACGCACAGGACTTATTACTGAAGACTATCGAGGACCTCGGCTCATCGCCAGTATACATTATCCTTACTTCAAGTGACTACTCGAAGAACAATAGCGCATTACTGACTCGAGTACAAAAGTACTTCTTCAGGTCACTGAACGAGAATGAACTGATTGATCTTGTCAAGGACGTAGCAGTCAAAGAGTCATTTAAGATTGACGATGATACTGCGAGAAAGATAGCTATCCTCTCCGAGGGGAGCGCACGAAATGCGCTGTCGTGGTTGAGTCAATACATGCTAACTCGTTCACTTGGAACCGGTATATATGATGAGGCAACAGAACCTATCGAGGACGCTCGCCGAGTTGTTTCCCTCTTTGCTGATATGTGCGACTCTTCAACAGTGACGTGGAGAATGATTATCAATGAAGCAAGAAAAGCAATGAACAGGATGCGAACTGACGAAGTCAGGGTAGAGATGCTCAAGGCAGCTATAGGCTTGCTCGATAGGCCACCTCGAATCAAAAACCCCGACATGTTCAGGAAGATCATGGGCATCCTCATAGAAGCTCTCATGCAACCAGTTTCATACCCAGAAAAGACGTACCTCTCAGCTATGCTATACTTGGTATATACAAAGATTAAAGATATGTGAGAGGTATGAGATTATGTTTATACGCATTGACGATGACTACATGTGTTCTGGACATCCAGAGCAAGCTGATTTTGACCTCGCAGCGAAAACCATCCGTGAGCTCAAAAAGAAAGATAGGACGCTCTCCATGATTCTCCAGTACATTATTGATAGCGCTGCAGACCAGTACATATCCGAAAACTTTCACCAACATGCGCCACACTTGCTTTACTTTTTCAGGAAGTGTGGTACTGACAACGAGGAAGTTCTCTTCTTGGGATTCGTAGAACAGAAGAAACCGTACCTTAAGTGCAGAAACAGCCAGTGTGAAGATAGCCAGCTTGTCGGCTCGTGCCCACTCATGCAGTGCCCCGACTGCGGTCGGACATATTTTATCGAGGTTGGCAACCTGAGTAACACTATGTGTCAGCGATGTGCAGCACACGACCGTGAGTGTACAGAACAGCGACGAAGACTTGCGTACCGTCTCTTCTTCATATGGGAGGAGGAATAATGTCTGAGGTAGAAACAAAGGAACTGTTTGATTTTGAGTCAGAGAATGAGGACAGGCTTGTTGTCACTCCAGCTGAGATACACAGGACAACAGAGACTGCAGGAATCAAGATGACGTCACGGAACATTCTCGTGTTTGTGAACGAATATGGTCGTCCAACACCAATCCTCATAGTTGCACAGTGCGAACTGGACGGCATAGAGTACGGAGCGCTTTATGACACAACGACAGGAAAGCGATATGTCGTTGAGCTCATCAAGCAGAACGGGGTTGTAAAAGAGTTCCGCGACCTGGTCAGCGAGTTTCAGGACGAAGAGTGGGGAGTTATTACAAACTACTTTCTGCGCGAAAAGGTGTTCGATGTTCATCGGATCAATGAATGGATACGCTCTCAACGTACCCGCCACTCTCTCAGCATGGGTAAGTACCGCATTCCAGGTATAATGTTAAAGAGAGTACACGAAAAGTCCAGGTACCGTAAAGAACATAAAGGAGGGGAATGATAGTATGAACACAGCACTCATAACTGGGATTCGTGGTCAGGACGCATGTATGTTGACAAAACTGCTCGTGGACCACGGCTATACAGTCTATGGAATTGACAGGAGAAGTGGCGAAGCATCATACTGGCGGCTTCGCGAAGAAGGTGTTCTCGATAGTGTTTCTGTCATCTACGCGGATCTGACCGAGTATCATGCTGTCAAGCGAGCACTTGAGCAGGTACGACCAGATCTTCTGTTCAACCTGGCAGCACAATCGTTTGTTCAAGCATCGTTTAATAACCCATTTACAACATTAAACGTTAACACTATTGGCCTTATGAACATACTCGAGGCTGTTAGAGAGCTGAAGCTCGGGACAAGAATCTACCAGGCATCAACGAGCGAACTCTTTGGGAAGCCGCTGCAGGTACCACAGTCAGAAACAACCCCGTTTTACCCACGTAGTCCATATGGAGTCTCGAAACTAGCTGCACACTGGATGGCGGTAAACTATCGAGAGGCTTATAACATGTTCTGCAGCTGCGGGATCCTCTTCAATCACGAGAGCGAGTATCGTGGTGAGGAGTTCCTGACACGAAAGGTGACAAAAGGAGTTGCTGAATTCGTAACAGGAAAGAGAACAGAACCAATTCAGGTAGGAAACCTTGAATCATGCAGAGACTGGGGCTATGCCAGGGACTATGTTGAGGCAATGTACCTGATGCTCACTGCAGACTCACCTGAGGATTTTGTCATCGCAACGGGCAAGACATACTCAGTAAAAGATTTCATAACACTTGCATTCGCGGCAGGCAACATTCCCATTGAGTGGGGGGAAGATGAAGGATTGCCGGTTGCAGTGAATGCCCAACATGGCATTGTTGTCCGAACATCTCCGGAGTTCTATAGACCAGCAGAGGTTGACTTACTTCTCGGGGATCCAGCCAAGGCGCGGGAGAGGCTCGGATGGTCGGCTTCGCACTCGCTAGAGGAACTGATTGATATCATGGTATCGAAGGACATAGCACGACTGAAAATGGAGGAAAGACGATGTCACTAGTTGTAAACATTAATGGACCACTTAATGAGACCGGGTACGGTATAGCATTCTCCGGCATCGTCAGCGCACTGAAAGATCGTACAGACGTTGTAGTCAACGGGCCACAAGATGGATTCGATCCTTCGGCTGATATAGGTATACTCGTACACTTACCAGCAACTGCATGTAGACCAGGTGTTGTACCTCTGGGGAGAAAACGGGCCGTGTTTTCGATGATAGAAGCAGAGTCACTTCCAGAGACGTGGGTATTAGGATGCCATATGGTAGATCATATCATCGTCCCATCATCACATTCACGTGAGGTGTTTGCACGGTGTCAGAAGCGACCAGTATCTGTCTGCCCGCTCCCGGTTCGGGAAGTGTTTTTTGACCCTAAGCGAAGGGGGGTAAGGGACGGAAAAGTACGGCTACTCCAGAGCGGTGCAGCTACCGGAAGAAAAAACCCTGTGGTTCTATATAATGCGTTCACACGTGCATACAGTACGCGAAAGGACGTGGAGCTCCTGATTAGGTTCTCAAGTGGGAACGATATAGTTCAGTTAAAATCAACCAGTAACTGCGTGGTTACCTGTCAAGACCTAAGGCCAGATGCAGTGCGAGGGCTGTATCATAAGCACGACTGCTTTGTCTACCCATCTTCAGGAGAGGGGTTTTGTTACCCTGTCCTGGAAGCAGCTGCGACCGGAATGCCAGTTATAACTACTAACTGCACTGCTATGAAGGATTATATTGACATACTGGGGATGATTCCTATCAGTATTAGTAACCAACCGATACTATCATCATACCCACCCCACGGTGAAAGAAGTGTGATGTTCGCAGTGACTGAAGAAGCTATCATTAACGCAATCGATGAAGCCCTCGAAAACTTTGAGGCTATCAGTGAACGAGCGTATGAAAGAGCACCACTCGTTGCAGAGCTCTATGGTAGGAAAGCTGTGGCAGAACGGCTTGTACGTGTTATCGAAGAAATCTTAAATGGCACCGAGTCGAGAAAAGCTTGCTGAGCTCGTGTGGCGATGTAAGGGAATGGGTCTTGAGCCTTCTGAGTCTCTGATCTTGGCACTCCTGGAATCGTTAAGAACGACAACCTGGTCTATTGCTGACCCGTTACGGAAGAAGAATGCTACTGCTATCAGGACAATCAAGGCGTTTGAAAGAGTGGGCATCAACATTAAGCTCTTGTATACTATTCCGCGGAATGACCGCCACGCTCTCGCCCTCGAGGCAACATATCTAGCTATTGTATCGTTCTTCAACGGAAGCGAGCATACAAGTTTATGGAGAGCGGTCTCTCGATCAGCGCCTCGTCGATTTGCCACGATGATAGCTGAACTCCTCCCCCCAAGTGACGTTGATCTCTGGGGACTACTGAGATATCCTCAGTGGATCAATGAGGTTAACGAGAATGCTCCAGAGGAGCTTCCCTCATCTCCTCATTTGTACCTTTCCTCTATACGTAGGCATGGAATGACCGCCATTCAAAGAATGTATCCATCACTCAAGCGAGAGCATCTGTACTTTCTGTTTGAGCGTCTTGAGCGGCAGCTTTCGAGATAACGAGATAGTCCCTGTCAAACTCGTCTGAAATATTTACGACCTCGTCGTAAACTTTACAGACAATCGTACGCTTGAACATCTTCTCTACAGTGACCTTTGCAGGCGGGCGCAATCGTAACTCAAGCCTTGATATATCAACAAGCTCAATATCGTCTATGCTAGCAACAGCGCATTTATTGCCGTCGTGGGCCTTAAAGACTATAATTGATCCATTGATAGCTTTGGTGCCAACCACGCGTGGGACGAAGAAGTAAACACTATCGCTATCACGCGTGTCGTCATAGTATGCCTTCGTGTCGTCATAGTATGCCTTAACCCGATAGACCCCTGCCACGGTAGCCTCCTTACAGTTTCATGAACGAGTGTATGAACGATGCTGCTGTTGCAACGCTGCATCCCAGCACAATAGCGTCTATCAATAGGCAATCACAAACACTCAACCCGGGGTTCGGGAACATGAATGATGCAACGAAACCTACCCAAAACCCGATGCACATTGGGCAGTAGAGAAGCTTGCTCACATACCGCTCAGTGGTACCGCTAACTCTATCAACGATCCACTGCTTAATATCGTCAAATATGCTTCCTGCAGCCAGTACGATAGCCACGCTTGCATACATATAGATAAGTAACCAACTCATAAACACCCCTCTCTACAGTGTCTTACCGGCGGAAATAGATACCGCTGGTTAATCGCCAATGGAGAGCGTCGTCTTGGCTGCGACTGGAACGACCTTACAGTATCTGACATTTTCTGCTCCATGATTGTTGATATTCTTCTGAATAGCCTCCGCTATCAGCTCCTTTTCAGTTGCTGGATCTATTTCATCCAGCTCAACTATATATGGTTTACCATTCTTGTTAATCAGTATGAAATGAACGTCAGGCGTTTTCATGCTCTCCTCCCTGTTCCTGTACTTGCTTTTCAGCCTCCTTCATAGACTTGATATCAAGCCACTTCGATTTCTCTTCCTCAATGAGCATCGAAAGAGCTTTATCAAGCTTGCTATAGAGCTCCTTTGACGTCGCGCGGTAGTCATTCTTGACCATCATCCCGACACTGACTTCTCGCTTGACCCCACCTATGCTGATTGATTCTTGCCTAGTGATCCAGAGCGAGTCAACCCAGATGGTTCCACGTTGTTCTTCTGACATAGTATACCTCCTATATGTCTGACACGTCGAGCGTCTTTCGTGTCAGATATTCTGGACCTCTTAAGATTGAGTCAATCTCATTAAAGAGTTCCTGGTTTTCCAGAAGCGTCTTGATCGCCTCAACCTTGCCGGATCCGATAGTCTCGCCTTTGTACTTGTAATATGAGCCGCTTCTGGTAATCAAGTTCAACTTCTCAGCTGTATGTAAAAGGCTTGCTGCAGGAGTCTTAGAAGCATCGTAGTACATGATAATCTCTTCCTCACTGAGCGGAGACTCGACCTTGTTTTTTACCCCTCTCACCCTCACGATGTTTGCATAGGCTTCTGAGCCACTTTTAAGGACTTCTTTCCTGCGGAGTTCAAGTCGAAGTGACGTGTAGAACCTCAGTGCGTTGCCCCCAGTCGTAACCTCGCTTGGCCCATATGCGCTAGCCGTTGACCGTATCTGATTGGTGAATATGAGAGTTCTGTTCTGCTTACCTATCACTGGAGTAACTTTTCTCAGGAACTTTGACATAAGTCTGGCCTGGAGTGCGATAGTTGAATCTTCCATCTTCGACTCTATCTCAGCAGTCGGAACAAGACCAGCTACAGAATCGATGCACATCAGCTCAGCTCCGTTGGCAAGTGCATCATATGCAATGTCAAGAGCCTCCTCACCAGATGATGGATTAGAGATGATAATGTCATCACTGATGCCACATGTCTTTAACCGTTCCCTTGTCAGGGTAAACTCTGTGTCGATGATAACTATGGGAGCAATGCCTCTCTTCTCGGCACTGGCAACTATATGGAGCATCAGAGTTGTCTTACCAGAACTCTCTGGACCGTATATCTCAGTGACTCTCCCACGTGGAATTCCACCGATCCTAGTAACCCGATCGACGCCAATAATGCCAGATGGAATTGGTTCAACCACATCGGGAATAATTCCTTCGCTCAGCCTCTTTATAGCGCCTTCGCCATACTTCTTCGAAGCGTTAGCAAGAAACTCTTCGAAACGTGTCATACGATCATCATCCTGTTTCTCGATAATCGGTATTGCTTCTTTCTTTTTAGCCATTGATAACCCCTTTTCTAACAATATCTACACACGCTGAGACGACTTTGTCTACTGGTTGTGTCGCATCAACGGTGACAAGGTAACCGGCACGTGAAAGCTCGTCGTAGCCGGATATCACAGATTCCAGAACTCTTGGATCCTTGTCAAGCCTATTTATATTAGTACGTGATGACAGCCGCTCCAGTGCTGTAGAGATATCGACCCGTAAGTAGATAGCTATGTCGGGAAAGCATACGCCAAGTGAAGACGCAAGGTCTCTGATTCTGTCTCTCCCAAGTCCGCTGAGCACTGGCTGATAGACGAGTGTCGAGTGAATATAACGATCGAAAATCCATACACCACCTACCGGGTACACGTAGAGTGATAAAAAGCTATACATATCGAGCAAGAAGAGTTCAAGGAGGTCCTCCCCCTGCACAACGTCATTGCCAGTAAGATAGTCATGGATCAGCCTCCCTGGTGCGGTACTCCTTGTGGGAAAGTGAGCAAACATAGCATCGTGGAAGTGCTCACGTAACTGGTCGATCACAGTTGACTTCCCGCACCCATCGACCCCTTCAATAGCAACGATATATGGTCTACCCATAGTCCCTCCTTATAGTGTATACTTGTTCATATAGTATATACGAGGTGATAATATGGCATTTGAAGCAACTGTCATAGTCGTTCAATCAGAGTCATACAGTTGTAAAACTATCATGGACCAGGTTATCTACGCTCTCAACCCAGCTCTTGCTATAGTAGGTCTTACGGTCGGGGACACGTTAAGCATTCGCGAGTACTTGGAGAACACCAAGAGCACGCGCATCCCGAGATACATACGAGTCGTTGAAAAGCGTTCGACTGGCGAAGATACGAAAAAGATTCAAATCGACAGCGATCCATACGAGGATGGGATTTTCGTAACTCCTACTCACACACTCGTATGCAGTTGTGAAACGCGGTCGGTTTCCGGTGAACGCCTCGTAGCAACATGGATAAACTTCTCAAAGCTCCTGGTATCACATGTTCCAGCAATAGAAGATGTCCCATTCACCGTTGCAAACATCTTGTCGTCCAGGATTGGAAAGCCAGTACATGTACTCCATGCAACCTCGCGGTCACGATCGGAAGACCGCTACGCTATCTACGTCAACGGCAAGAATGCGAACCCACTCCACGGTAAGGGAGCGCTGACAAATGTCAAGAACATCTATGGCATTGACATTAACACGGTCATGGATGCAATTGACCAATGCCTTGCCATCGTCTTTGCACCCTACGATATCATTGACGCAAAAGCCCAGCTCGAAAAGCACAAAGAGCGCATCCTTGAGTTTGAAAAGAACGCAGAAAACCTTGTCATCAAGGACAAGCAGGACGGCTCAAACATGGTTGATAAGTTCAGGAAAGAGAACGAGCTCATCCTATCCTCGCTGCAGACAAGGTATGATACGCTTGTCAAGGCCCTCCATATGGACCCCAATGGGACTGTTATAGCGTTCAAGCTTGCACGGTACCACACCGCCCAGGCAGACCCCCGAGAGTCATTTTTTGGGATCAGGAGATAGCGGCGGCAACCCAAGCTGTTTCTGGTACGCCTTGAGCGTTTCCCGCTTTGACTGTTCGTCGCCAACATCAAAAACCAGGTGATTATCGTCGTCTCTACTCACCCCAACGGCAGGGCCAATTACCTCGCTTTTTACCTGGGTGCTAGCCTGTGTAGGTTGCTTCTGCTTCTGTTCAGGAAACCCTATTCCCTCCATCTTTTCATCAGCACGGCCAGTGTTGTTCTGGTACTTCCCCGGCCCAAGGATGGTTCCAAACTTCTTGAACACGGGCTCGGTCATCGTCATGCCATAGGGGCTGAGCGCATAGTTGTCGATGTATGTCATAGGTCCATGTGACATGAACAGGACTTTTGTAAACCCACGCTCATAGAGAAATTTGTGCATCGGCTCTCCGCCGAACAACTTGGGGCCAGGCTTGATGCGAAACACAATGATTCGGTACTGTGGCGCATCGCTCGGGTGGCAGTATATAAGCCCAAAGCTTCCCCGTATAAGCTCCTTTTGCTCAAAGTGCTTGCGGGCATATGCGTCAGCCTTAATAGCCCAACGGTACCGATCACCACCGCTCCAACCATACTTGTTAAAGCGCCCCGTCTTGGAGACCTGGAGACCCCTCGTTCCTACAGCGCATGAGACAAGGAGAACTGTCAGGAGAAACAAAACTCTCTTATGCATAAAACACCTCCACGCAGTAGATGTGCCTGCTACCGTTTATTAGGATAATCATGCTAGCAACTGTCAAGCTCTTTGCGTATAGGATACTCAACTCTTCCAGAGCTAACCACTACCGTTTCAGAAAAGAGGTGTTATAATGGTAGGGGAACAACTACCTAACAGGGAGAAGCGATATGCCCCAGGAACTTACTATCAGCTCGCTTGGTCAGTTAACAAGTGGGAGATTTCAAGCTCAACCAAATGCCATACCCTTCGGCGACTATGTGGCTCCAATGCTCTATATCTGGTACAATGGTAGCGGGGATCTCAGTCCCACTGAGCGCAAGGACATAGGGCAGCTATTTGACAACTTTCTGGCTTGGAACTGGGGTACCTCTGGAAGAGATGACAGCTCAGCGAGAGAAGCAACAGCTCGTGAGATTAAGCAAAACGCTGTCAAACTCAAGACCCTACTCATCGGAGCAGCACAGAAGAACCCAACATTCGTTCGGGCCCTGGAAAACGCAACGATAGCAGCATACTCGCGGCTTTCTGCAAGGCTTCCAAAGACAGGGAAGTACTATAAAGGCGAGGACGGAAAGTATAGTAATGTCCCATCATCGACTGCATTTGCTGACAGTAAGAAGAAACTCTCGCTCGCAGTTGAGGTATACTACACGCTCTGGAAAGCTGGACTTATCGATCACACGGCCACAACGGGCATCAACCCAATCAACCTTTATACGGGTGAGTTTTACACTGAAGAGGTTCCTGAGACAGATAGTGTCACTCGGCTACTCAAAATCCCAACAAGTGGCATATTCACAGTCAACAAACGGCCGCGTGGAAGTTACTATCAGAGAACATTTACCGGTGTAGACGCGCAATGCTTGGCATCCACGGGGAACGTTGTCAGCAACCTTGATGGTCTCACCTCGATATCGTGGTCAGTTCACAGGGGTAAGTCAACGCCTCGCAACCTCGGGAGACCATCACCAGCTATACGATCAAGGGGAGCTCGTACGATTGCTGGGACGATGATATTCACGATTAGCGACCACCACCCGCTACTTGACCTGCTTCCACCCGATACAGCTTCGTTCAGGAAGCTTGAATTTGTAAACTCCCAGAAACAGTGGAGACCGGTCATCCTTTCAGACCAGCTTCCACCGTTTGACTTGACAGTGGTGCTCACCAACGAATATGGTAACTCAGCTATACTCATCATCTATGGAATCGACATCGTCGACGAAGGTAGCGTTCTATCTACTGACAACCTGCTGACCGAAGTGACCCTTCAGTACGTCGCAGTTGGAATGGATCCCATCCAGGAAGTAGGATACCAGGATGATGGTAGCTCAATCATTATTGACCCCTATGGTATAACGAAAGCTGGCGGTAGTGACTTCTTCAGAAGAAGAGAGGTTGTTATGCAGGGATTCTCCTACAGCGACTACGAAGAAGCTTATGATTCCTACTATAGATCAGCTCTTAAACTAAAGTGAGGGTAGCGTATGAATATGATACAGATCGTCTCGGCACACATTGACTACCTGGACAACGCTATTGTACGGTTGCACGACACACACGCCGGGAAGAGTTTGCAACCAGATGTGACTATTGCTCTTCCCGTACATGGTTCCATATCTATTGGGGCACAAGCATCTACACTCATACAGATTCCAATTGCACTAGAGAATCCAGCTTCCTACCGTCTTACCTATGTGATAGAGTCACCAATAGACACTGATGAGCCAGTTTATCTGCTTCCAAACAACAAAGCATATGAGAATATGTTTGTTTCCATCACCAACAACGATAGCAGTGGTGGAACGCGATCAAGCGGATTCCACATAGGGAGCGGAAGATGTTATGGTGAATTTAACATCCTGAACAACAAGCCTCAGCATAGAGTGTGGGGATTTTCAACACATGCCGAGAGAGATATAGCAGCGTATAGTAGCGTGTGGACGACATCCCGCGACTGGCAATTGTTTGGGACTATCTCGCTCATAACTCCATGCAGCTTCTCCGCCATTATCTGGAGGACAACATGAAAACAAGAGTAACGTGTCTCGACGACAATGGTGTGAAAGTTATTCAGGTAGGAGTTTCCGAAGGGGAGTATGAAGTCGAGAGTGCTCACCCGTTCTTCGGTAAGAGGGGGACGCTCACAACCAAACAGAGCTACCAGGACGTGCTGACCGAAGCAGTCAAACGCGTAGTAATGAAGCACTCTGCAGAGATCCCTGGTGAGGTGAATCTTACCGAAAGACTTTTCGACATAGCAACAAAGCCATCACATGTACTCATGATAACGTATGTACTGCAATCATATGTGACAAAAACAAAAGGGAGGGGTTAGCCCTCCCTTTTTCTATTGCTTACTGTTGACAAACGCTATTACGGTTGCCCTGAAGCAAGTATCTGAGGATTGACAGTGTAGCCAGTGCTGTCACTGTTGAAGTTGATAGCCTCTATGGAGTAGCTTTCAGCACCCGCTGTCCTGTCAGCTTCATTGACTGGTGTCCATGGAGTACGATGGAGCGCAATGAAAGTAGCCTGTCGCTCGTTGGTTAAGTCATCCATGGATATACCACCACCTTCGTTGATAATCTCAACACCGATGATTGCGCTCCATGCAGCCTGTCCATACTCGTTCTGGGCCACGAGCGTTATGTCAAATGGCCATACCTGGTCCATGTAGTCTGGATTGTGCTTCAACGATATAGCCGCTCCAGTATGAACACCAACCGACTGTGGCCGGAATAACCAGTCGATCTCGTCCTGATGAGCGTAGTACTGATGAGTATCATAGATCTCATACAGCGGCTCGTGATCAAACAAGACAAACTGTAGCGTTCCGGCTATACCTCGCTTGCCACGAGAGATCGATACTGGTCTACTCTTTCCGAATATGTAGACAGGAACCTTCTCCCGTGTAACTGAGACTGCTACACCTTGCAGGGTCATAACAGTCATATCGTCGAACATTGCAGTGATGTCAACACCACTGAATGTCGTGAATGTCGATACGAAATGGTCAGAAACTCTTCCCATGGGATCCTCCTTAGATTAGTCTTGCATCAAGTTAACATAGGTGAGTATGTCAACCCTGCGGATCTCAACAGCAGTGTCAATAACAAGCCTAATAGCCGTACGGCCATTTATGTAGCCACTTTGTGTTGGGATCAACTCAACGTAGAGATTGCCAATGGCGTCCGGCACAAGAACACTTACTGCAGAGTAGATATCCTTACGCATGGTAGTAAGGTACTGAGGTAGCCGAGGCTTACCAATGTATGGAGCTGCCGCTTCACGAGCAAGCGAAACAGCCAAGAAGACCGTGTCGCGTACGAACTGCCGTGCGTACTGACTTCTGCTGCTTGCCAGCGTCGGTGCATCGGCCCATATCATCTCTCCTGCTGCATTGAGCACGGCTACTGTATATCGCATGTCGTTCAGCGATGAGATGATGTCAGCGTTGAATATCTTAACACCGAGATCTCGAACTGAGGCGGGTACCTGCTTGTGAACTGCTGATTCCTTATATGTCAAACCAGCTTTGAAGCCAGCATAGATTGTAGCCGGGTTAGCGAAGTACTCTCGCCCGTTGTTAATGTTAGTGTTCCGATACAAGAAACACCCAACAGGTGCTTCGGCCCTGAACTCGTTAATCCCGCTTATGATGTTCGCAGGTCGTGTTAGGTCTGTAGCGGAGGTAACCGTCAGCTTTGTTATCCACTCATTGATCGCAGCTGGTGTTAGTACTGTCAGTGGTCTGACAGGTATCTCTACGTCGCACTCACCAGCGAGATTGGAAGAACGTTCAATGAACGGAAGAACAGTATCGTGAACAGATGCAGGAACAGTTTCAGGTAACCCTGTCTCCTGGTTGTATCCGCTCTCAACGTCATCGAGGTACATACCCATGATAACGTTATGCCTGCGAGGATAGAGGTCAATTGCTCGCAGAGCTTTCGTGAGAGCTTTCTTATACGCGTTCAGTGTCGATGGTATACCGTTGCTCCCGCCGCTCATTGATCCAGGTTGTACCTGACCAGTTGTCATGACTGTTCCGGTCGGTGCAGGGAGCTCGGGTTCGTGGCGCAGAACAACTGTTACCGTTTCTCCAATTGCAGGTAGCTGGGTCGGATCGCTGAACTCAATAGTTGCTGAGGCTTTGTCAACAATCGCTATCTGACTGAGTGGTATCTCTCGGTTGGCACTATATTCGACAGTTAGCTGGAATGGTTGGGCTGCACCGAAAACAATCTGGTCGCCAGCTATAAAGTAAGCT
>Ga0209409_1000519_pt1 | contig 39600 bp, 38 predicted proteins | sample AD_JPNMR1_MetaG_FD_184424 | JGI IMG/M metagenome (GOLD analysis project Ga0209409, IMG submission 184424) | Active sludge microbial communities of municipal wastewater-treating anaerobic digesters from Japan - AD_JPNMR1_MetaG (SPAdes) (version 2) | ecosystem: Engineered > Bioreactor > Anaerobic... | reverse complement strand
ATACCCCTCACCTTAGAGAAAGTTGTAAATGGTATTGACAACTTTTTTATAATATGCTATTATATCTACCGTGAAAGTGATATGGATAAGAGTAAAGAGCCAGTTTACTTAATAAGTGTAACTGCAAGGCTTCTTGGGGTTCATCCCAGGACCTTGCGAATATATGAAGAGTGGGGACTTGTAACCCCAAAGCGTATAGGTAACAGGCGGTTTTACTCAGAAGAAGATTTGGAGAAGCTGAGACTCATTACCTGCCTGACAAGCAAGGTGGGTATGAGTCTGGCTGGGGTAAAGTTGATATTACGCCTTGAAGAGGAGTTATCCTCTCAGGATATGGGTGACGTATTTATAGATATCCTTAAAGAGATATTAGAAAACTTTTAAAAGGAGGTGTTAGTAGTATGGCTTTAAGAAGATGGGATCCATTTAGAGAACTTGAGTCTCTTAGAAGAGAGATGGATAGAATATTTGATGAGGTCTTTGGGAGATTTTCATTCTCTGGAAGAGAGTCTGAATTAGAACCGATAGAGGAATATGCGAGAGCCTGGACTCCAGCATGTGACATATATGAGACCGATAAAGAAGTGGTGGTAAAGGCTAACCTGCCTGGAGTCAGCAAGGACAATGTAGAGGTAGTCGTAACAGAGGATGCTGTAACAATCAAAGGAGAGGCTAAGGAGGAAAGCGAGGTAAAGGAGAAGAACTATTATAGAAAAGAGCTCAGCTATGGCGCTTTCCAGAGAGTTATACCTCTACCTGTTCCTGTAAAGTCAGACGAGGCTAAGGCTACATTTAAGGATGGTATTCTTGAGATAAGAGCCCCCAAACAGGAGGTTTCTCCTAAAGGGAAAAAGATTAATATCGAGTAAATACCAGGGGGCACCTCAAGGTGCCCCCTGAAAATTAAGTGAAGAAAGGAGGAAAGAAGAAATGTTGTGTGAAATATGCAATCAGAGAGATGCAACTGTTCAATATACCCGTATAGTAAATGGTAAGAAAACTGTCACTCATCTCTGCAGTGAGTGTGCTAGAGAGCAGGGGCTATTGAGTAGTGGAAGGTCTATGTTAGATTTTGGTTTTGGTAACTTTCCTGATATACTTACCAGATTCTTCTATCAACCAGAGTTTGAACCTGTATCAGACACCGTCTCTGAGAGTGCAGAGAAGGTTTTAGTAAGTGCTGAGGAAGAAGCCAGGAGATTGGGTAGTGGTTCGATAAATCCTGAACATATCCTCCTGGGTATAATACAGGAAGGCAATGTCGGTGTAAAGATCCTGTCCAATCTGGGAGTAGATATAAACGAGTTAAAAAAGGAGCTTGAAGAAAAAGCTATTCCTTCACCACTTGAAGGTGAAAGGACAGTGTCTCCAGAGGTAAAGCAACTCCTGGAGAGAGCAAGTGATGAAGCTAGCTCGCTTGGAGATAATTATGTGGGTTCTGAGCATATACTGCTCGCCCTGTTGAGTGGTAAGAACCTTCCTACACAGCTTTTAAATAAGAGAGGAGTTACCTATGAGAGAGTGAGAGAAGAGCTTGCTAAATCCAGGAGAAAATCTGGTAAGGCATATAGAGGAAAAAGTTCTACCCCAACACTTGACCAGTTCAGTAGAGATTTAACTCAATTGGCAAGAGATGGTAAACTTGATCCAGTGATAGGAAGAGAGGAAGAGATAGAAAGGGTTATCAGGATACTATCCAGAAGAACGAAGAATAATCCGGTTCTAATAGGTGAACCCGGAGTTGGAAAGACCGCTATAGTGGAAGGTCTTGCCCAGAGGATAGTAAAGGGAGAAGTTCCGGAGTCTCTTGCCAATAAGAGAATAATGGCGTTAGATATGGCTGCTATTGTAGCTGGGACGAAGTATAGAGGAGAATTCGAGGAGAGACTTAAAAGAGTACTTGATGAGGTTATAAATAGTAGTGGGGAGATAATACTCTTCCTGGATGAACTGCATACCATAGTGGGTGCTGGGGCAGCTGAAGGAGCTATAGATGCCTCGAACATTCTGAAGCCAGCATTGGCTCGAGGTGAATTACAATGTATCGGGGCTACAACTTTGGATGAGTATAGAAAACATATAGAGAAGGATGCTGCCTTAGAACGTAGATTCCAGCCTGTTCTGGTTAGAGAATCTACCGTAGAGGAAACAATAGAGATCCTAAAAGGATTAAGAGATAGATATGAGGCTTATCACAGGGTCAAGATCACCGATGAAGCCATATACAATGCAGCGGTCTTGTCTGATAGATATATTACAGATAGATATCTACCTGATAAGGCTATAGATCTGATAGATGAGGCATGTGCGGATGTAAGACTTAGAACTGTCTCTCCCCCACCGGAGATAAAGAATTTAGAGAGAGAGATAGAAAGGGTAGCTAAAGAGAGAGAGGCAGCGGTAAATGCTCAAGAGTATGAAAGAGCGGCTTCCTTAAGAGACAGAGAAAAGGAACTTCAGAAAGAACTTGAAGAGACGAAGAAGAAGTGGGAACAGGATAGAATTAAAGAGAAGGCTGAGGTTACTGCAGATGATATAGCCCGTATAGTATCCAATTGGACAGGAGTTCCCGTAACCAAGATAACTCTGGAAGAGACCAGGAAACTCTTAGATATGGAGGATATACTCCATAGAAGAATAGTTGGGCAGGATGAGGCTGTAAAGTCCATATCTCAAGCTATAAGGAGAGCCAGGGCTGGGTTGAAAGATCCGAATAAGCCGATTGGATCCTTCTTATTCCTTGGTCCCACTGGAGTTGGTAAGACAGAGCTGGCCAGAGCTTTAGCTGAATATCTATTTAACGATGAAGATGCTCTTATCAGAATAGATATGTCTGAATTTATGGAGAAGCATACCGTCTCCAGACTGATAGGTGCTCCTCCCGGTTATGTGGGTTACGAAGAGGGAGGACAGCTTACAGAGGCTGTAAGGAGAAGACCATACTCTGTTATACTGCTAGATGAGATAGAGAAGGCTCATCCAGATGTATTTAATATACTCTTACAGATACTCGACGACGGAAGACTTACTGATGGGCAGGGAAGGACTGTAGATTTTAAGAATACTGTCATAATTATGACGTCTAATATAGGAGCAGACCTTATTGTAGAGAAACTTAAGGGAGGAGAAGACCCTAAAGTATACAACGAGATAAAGGCTGAGCTTATGAAGCAGTTGAACTACTACTTTAAGCCAGAGTTCCTGAACAGAATAGATGAGGTTATAGTGTTCCACTCTTTGGTCCAGGAGCAGATAAAGCAGATAGTAGACCTTATGCTAAGCAAGGTATATCATCAGATCAAAGCGCAGGGTATGAATATGGAGGTAACAGAAGAGGTAAAAGATATATTGGCTAAAGAAGGGTATGATCCCACACTCGGTGCCAGACCACTGAGAAGGACTATACAGCGACTTATAGAAAATCCTCTATCTGAGTTACTCCTTAGAGGCGACTTTAAAGAGGGGGATACGATACTTATAACGGCTGAAAATGGTAAGATAGTATTTAGGAAGAAGACAAAGGCAGAAGAGGTTAAAAGCTCAGAAGCATTAGAGGTGAAAGAGTAAAGACAGGGTCTCCTAGAGGAAACCTCTAGGAGACCAGAACTTAGTAGTTTTAGATACTGAGGAGTATTTTAAATTATTGTGATTAAAAAAGCAACTTTACCGGATTGGATTCTACTTGATAATAAGTTTTAAATATAGTAAAATTTAATTATAAGCCAAGGAGGAGAAAATGAGATATTTAATTTATCTCTTAATAGCGTTAGTAACAGGAGGGGTAGCCAAGGTCTTTATTAAAGGGACTCTAACTGGTGGTGTATGGGGTCTAATAATTGCCGCCTTTATCGGAAGCTGGTTAGTAGATATTTTCCTTTCCTCAATCAGGGTATACGATGTTAATATTATCTCTGCCATATTAGGGGCGGTTGTTTTTATTTATATATATAGTATAATCTTTATAAAGAAGCAATCTTAAGGAGTTTAAAATGTGGGACAAATTTACTGATCAAGCGAGAAGAGTCTTAACTTTAGGAAGAGAAGAGGCTAGAAGGCTTAATCATAATTATTTAGGGACGGAACATTTACTCCTTGGGCTTTTAGCTGAAGGAGAGGGTATAGCAGCTAAGGTCTTAAGCAGCTGGGGTATAGATCTGGGCTATGTAAGGGCTAAGGTGGAGGAGCTCATAGGTAGAGGGGGAGGAATATATCTTCCGGAGATGACGCTTACTCCAAGGGCTAAACGTGCTTTAGAGTTGGCTTATGAAGAATCAAAATTAATGGGACAGAACTATATAGGAACAGAACATATACTTCTTGGATTGATAAGAGAAGGAGAGGGAGTTGCAGCTAAGATTTTAGAGAGTCTTGGAGTCACTTTAGATAAAGCTAGAAGTGAGGTTCTATATTTCCTTGGAGAAGGGAAGACTGTACCGGCAGAAAGTACCAGTAAATCCAGAGCAAAGACGCCTCTATTGAATCAGTTTGGTAGAGACCTTACTCAGCTAGCCAGAGAAGGAAAACTTGATCCTGTTATAGGGAGGAGCAAAGAGATACGTAGATTGATGCAGATTCTCTGCAGGAGGACAAAGAATAATCCGGTTCTCATAGGTGAAGCTGGAGTGGGTAAGACAGCAATAGTGGAAGGACTTGCTCAGCGTATAGTAAAAAGAGAAGGTCCTCCCATTTTGTATAATAAAAGAATAATAGCATTAGATCTGGCGGCTATCGTGGCTGGAACAAAGTACAGGGGAGAATTTGAAGAGAGGATGAAACGTATTCTTGATGAGATACGTAGAGCTAACGGAGAGATAGTACTCTTTGTTGACGAATTGCATACTATGGTAGGGGCAGGAGCTGCTGAAGGGGCGATGGATGCCTCTAATATCTTGAAACCTTCTCTCTCCAGAGGCGAATTACAGTGTATCGGAGCTACCACATTAGATGAGTATAGAGAATACATAGAAAAAGATTCTGCTTTAGAGAGGAGATTTCAGCCAATTATAGTGCAGGAACCATCTGTTGAAGATACCATTATGATACTCAATGGTATAAAGGAGAGGTATGAGACTCATCATCAGGTGAAGATAACAGATAAGGCTATAGAAGCGGCTGCCATCCTCTCGGATAGATATATATCTGATAGACATCTACCTGATAAGGCTATAGATCTGATTGACGAGGCTTCGGCTAAAGTAAGATTGGAGCTATCAGAGATGCCCAGTTCCAGGAAGGATCTGGAGATAGAACTGGAGAGGATTATAGGGGAGAAGGAACTGGCAGTAAAGTCTCAAGATTACGAGAGAGCAGCTCAGTTAAGGGACAGAGAGAAGTTTCTTATCGATCAGATTCAGTCGGTAACTGATGATGTACTGAATGTGAATAGAAAAGAACCCGTAGTAACGGATGAAGATATAGGAGAAGTGTTATCTCTATGGACCGGTATCCCAGTTACTAAGCTTTTGGAAAAAGAAGTGGAAAAACTGATACATATGGAAGAAGAGTTACACAAGCGAATAGTTGGTCAGGAAGAGGCTGTAAATGTTGTATCCGAGGCAATTAGAAGAGCCAGAGCTGGTATAAAAGACCCCAGAAAACCTATTGGTTCATTTATCTTCCTCGGTCCTACTGGAGTTGGAAAGACAGAACTGGCCAGAGCCTTAGCTTCATTTCTATTCAACGACGAAGAGGCACTTATCAAGATAGATATGTCTGAGTATATGGAAAAGTTTGCAGTTTCCAGACTTGTAGGATCTCCTCCCGGATATGTAGGTTATGAAGAAGGAGGACAGCTAACTGAAGCTGTAAGGCGCAGACCATTTTCGATTGTACTCTTTGATGAGATAGAAAAGGCACACCCTGATGTGTTTAACATATTATTGCAGATACTGGATGATGGACGTCTTACTGATGCCCAAGGGAGAGTGGTAGATTTTAAGAATACAATAATCATTATGACATCTAATATTGGAAGTCAATGGTTATCTTTTACCAGTAAGATAGGTTTCAAGCAGGATTCAGATGAGAAAGAAGAGTATCAGATGATGAGAGAGAGAGTGCTAGAAGAGGTTAAGCATACCTTTAGGCCTGAATTTCTTAATAGGATAGATGAAATTATCATCTTCCATCAGCTAACAAGAGAGCAGATGAGGCAGATAGTGGACCTTATGCTGGTTGACCTGAGTAAACAGCTTATGAACCTGGGTATTACGCTTGAGTTTACTGAAAATGCCAAGGATCAGCTTATTAAAGAAGGTTTCGATCCACATTATGGCGCAAGACCTCTAAAAAGAGTGATACAGAAAAGAATTGGTAGTCCCCTCTCTGCGTTTGTCATAGATGGCACATTTAAAGAAGGGGATATAGTTGTCGTAGATTATAGAGATGATACGTTTATTTTTGAAAAGCGTATTCCTGTAGAAACCGCTCAGGAAAGTACAAGCTAGCGCAGCGCGTTACCTAGTTTTAAAATAGTGGGAATATTTTAGGGCATACCTAACAGGTATGCCTTTTTATTTTGGAGGCGAATTATGAACAGTGATACTGAAAAGGAAGGCTTAATAGCTCCAAGGGAAAGATTTATAAAAGCATTAGAGAGGAAGCCTTTAAAGGGGAGAGTACCTCATTTTGAACTGGTCTTTTTCCTAACTATGGAGGCTTTTGGGAAGGTTCATCCATCCCATAGAAACTACGGTCAGTGGTTTCAGATGACGGAGAGAGAAAGACAGCTCCACAGAGAGGATATGGCGGATATCTATATAGCCACTGCAGAGAGATATGAGCATAGTGCAATCTTTTTACATCCTAATCCGAATACTTTGGAAGAGACCATCAGACTTATAAATATAATAAGAGAAAAAATTGGTCATAGATATTTTCTGATGATGCATGGAGATGCAACTTTTAGTATCCCATCAGGTTCTGAGATGGTAAACTTTGTCTACAGATTGAAGGATGAACCTGACAGGGTTAAAGAAGAGGCAGATATGATGGTCAATAGAGCCCTGGGGAGAGCTGAGGTTATAGCTAAACATGGAGGATTAGATGGTTTTGCCCTTTGTTCAGACTACTGTTTCAACACAGGACCATTCTTAAGTCCAAATCTATTTTCTGAGTTTATAACTCCTTATTTATATAAGTTAACAAAGGGTTATAGGGATATGGGATTTTATGTTATAAAACATACAGATGGAAATATAATGCCTATCCTGGATCAGCTTGTTCAGACCAACCCCCATGCAATCCATTCACTTGACCCTCAGGGGGGTGTTGATATAAGAGAGGTTAAAAAGCTGGTTGGAAATAGGGTCTGTCTTATAGGTAATGTTAACTGTGGACTTTTACAGACAGGAACAGATGAAGAAGTTATCGAATCTGTCCGTTACGCCCTGAAGTATGGTATGCCAGGTGGAGGATATATCTTTTCTACATCTAACTGTATATATACAGGGATGCCATTAACCCGTTATGAACTTATGCTGGAGATATGGAGAAAAGAGGGAATGTATGAGTAATTTTAGATATATGTAGTCCATCTCCTATTGAAATTTTTTATCCCAGGTGCTAGTATAGTTAAAGTGGTATGAAGTGGAGGGTTGTGGTATATGATTTTCCTGGGAGAAGTAAGGCATGTATTGGATGAGAAGGGGAGGATTGTAATTCCTTCAAGGTTTAGACCAGCTTTAAAGGATGGTCTTTGTATAACCAGAGGGTTTGATAATGCCTTATTTGTATTCCCAATAGAAGAATGGATTAAAATAGATGCAAAACTCAGAACCTCACGGATGGCTGATAAGGAACTACGTAAATTTATGAGATTCTGGTACTCTGGAGCTGTTCAGGATGGGTTGGATTCTCAGGGGAGATTGTTAATCCCCAGGAATCTCCGTGAATATGCGATGATAGATAGGGAAATAGTAATAATTGGAGTATCGAACAGATTGGAGATCTGGAGTGCAGAACTTTGGGATAAATATTCCGGAGATTCTAAAGAGTTTTATAGAACTCTTGGAGAAGCGTTAAATGATATCGATATCTAGTTTTGCCCATAAAGCGGTTATGCTGGATGAGGTTTTAAATGTCCTGCTTGTAAAGCCTGGTGGCAGGTATATAGATTGTACTCTGGGGAGTGGTGGGCACAGTTATGCCATCCTGGATGCGAGTAGTCCGGATGGTATTCTTGTCGGAATAGATATGGATCCATATGCTATAGATGAGGCAAGAAGAAACCTTTCTTTTTATGGAGATAGATTTATACCTATCCAGGGAAACTTCGTTAACCTCATAGAGTTAGTTTCTAGAACTGGGATAGATAAGTTTGATGGAATACTCTTTGATCTGGGGGTATCTTCTATTCAACTGGATAATTCAGAGAGAGGCTTTAGTTTTAATAAAGATGGTCCGCTGGATATGAGGATGGACCCATCTATCAAGATAACTGCTCATCAGATTGTTAACTCCTTTCCTATGGAGAAGTTAGAGTCTATTTTTAGAGAATTTGGAGAAGAGAGATCATCTTATAAAATAGCGAGAGCTATAGTGGAGTATCGAAAGAAAAAGGAGATATCTACCACTAAAGAGCTTGCAGATCTGATCAGTTCTGTGGTAAAGAGAAAAACCAAAATACACCCGGCTACCAGGGTCTTTATGGCTTTGAGGATTTACATAAATAATGAATTGGACAACCTGAGGAATGCTCTTGAACAGGCAGTCTGTCTTTTAAAACCGGGTGGAAGATTGTGTGTTATCTCTTATCATTCTCTGGAAGATAGGATAGTTAAGAGATTCTTTAAGGGAAGTGGATGCAGGATTATTGGAAAGTCAGTAATAACTCCTACCAGAGATGAGATTTTAGTGAATAGAAGGGCTAGAAGTGCTAAATTAAGGGGGTTAGAGAAGTTATGAGTAAAAATCTTGCCAGAGAAAGTCCATACTCAGAGCGCCAGGCAGATGTTAATTTAAAGCCAGCTTCTATTCAAAATAAAACTAAATATTTCTTAGCCAGAATAGTCTTTATCTCAATTATGGTTACATCTATAGTTGCTTTCAGTTTATTTCAGGTAAAACTATACAGTAAGGTTATAAGTTATAGACAGGAAATTACTGCCCTAGAAGATACCATTACAGATTTCAGTATTAAGAATGAAGAACTGAGAAGAGAAGCTGAAGTTTTATCCTCTCCTGCTCGTCTTAGAGAAGAAGCGGAGAGACTTGGGCTTCAGCCAAGTGATAGATTACTAAAAATACCTCTAAATTAGCCTTGAATATACGAAGGCTGGAAATATTAAAGATTATTTTTATAGCGGTCTTTATAGTTGAGGGAGGAGCACTCTTCTATTGGCAGATTATCTGGAATCCAGAGAGCAGTTTTTATTTTGATGAAGAGGATAGATCGGTTGAAAGGGGAAAGATATATGACCGCAGAGGAAGAATTATAGCTATGAATGAACTACGATACTCTATATTTGCTGACCCTTCTATTGTAAGTGATCCGGAATATGTGGGGAAAAAGATAGGTGAATTACTTGGCAGACCAGAAGAGATATACATAAACAGGTTGAAACAGAAATCTCGATTCGTCTGGATAGAGAGGAAGCTGGAGAAAAGTCTGGCTGAAAGGATTGTATCTATAGACAGGGGCGGTATATTTATGAGAGAAGATTATTGCCGTGTATATCTGGATTGCAATATGGAAGAGATTTTAGGTTGTGTGGATATCGATAACAGAGGAATAAGTGGTATAGAGTTGACTTTAGATGAGAGACTATCGAGAGGAGAGGATGTATATCTGAGTATAGATAGTGTTTTGCAATCTAAAATAGATGATCTATTGTCTGGAAATAAGCAGGTTCTGGGTTTCAGTAAGGGTATAGTGATAGTTATGTCTCCATATACCGGGGAGATCCTGGCTCTTGTAAACTATCCACATGATAGAAACTTTGCCATACAGGATGTTTTTGAGCCAGGTTCATCATTCAAGCCTATCGTAGCTTCAATTGCCCTGGAGGAGAAGTGCGTCAGAGAGGATGAACGGTTTAATTGTAGACCTCCATTTATAATAAAGGGTGTTTCCATAAAAGATGCACCTCATCAGGTAGATTCTTACGATATGACCTTAAAAGAGATCTTAGAAGTCTCATCTAATATAGGAATAGCACAGATAGGACTCAGAATAGGTCCATCTATATTCTATAGATATGTGTCTGCCTTTGGCTTTGGATCATACACAGGGGTGGAATTATCAGGAGAGACCCCAGGGATATTGCCTCAGAGGAGAGATGAGATAAGTATTACTCAGAATAGTTTTGGTCAGGGGATAGGGGTAAATGCCTTACAGCTTGTAGCTGGTTATGCGCCGCTGGCTAATGGTGGCTATTTTGTGAGACCCACCATACTTAAGGTCTCCTCTAGTGATAGGATCCTTAATCAGATAATATCCGGCGAGACTTCAAAAAAGATTACCGGTATGCTGGTAAATGTAGTAGAAAATGGGACCGGAAGAAGCGCTAAAATAGATGGGGTAGAGATAGCTGGCAAGACTGGGACCGCCCAGAAGGTGGTAAATGGACGTTATTCTATGGAAAATAATATTATGTCTTTTATAGGATATCTACCTGCCTATTGCCCTAAATTTATTATAGGTGTAATATTGGATGAGCCTAAGGTAAGCAGATGGGCTTCCGATACAGCAGCTCCACTGTTTAAAAAGATAGCAGAGATTCTGTTGTACGATGAATCCTTAAAAGGAGACGAGATGTGAAAATATTAAAGTTAATAGAAGGTATAGATATATCAGAGATGAGAAATATAAAAGATATTGAAAAGATAGAGGTAAATAATATAAGCAGTAACTCTAAAGATATTAAAGAAAGCGGTCTTTTTATAGCTATAAGAGGGGAACATTTTGATGGGCATAATTTTATAGAGGAAGCTATAAAAAGAGGAGCACTACTAGCTTTAGGAGAAGAAGATATAAAAGAGTTCCCATATATAATGGTTCCTGATAGCAAGAGAGCCTATGCTTTTATAAGCAGCAATTACTATAATAATCCCTTCAGAGAGATAAAAACAGTAGGTGTTACAGGAACCAATGGTAAAACCACCACAGTAAATCTTATTGGCAGTATACTTGAGACTTTAGGGGAAAAGGCTGGAATAATTGGAACCTTAGGGGCAAGATTAGGATCTGAAGAGCTGGTTACCCAATTTACGACACCTGAGCAGTTACTTCTGGCTGAGCTCTATAACAGAGCCAGAAATTTGGGTATAAATAAAATTGTAATGGAAGTTTCCTCACAATCATTAGCACAGCACAGGGTAGATGCTGTTCGCTTTGAAGCTGGAATATTTACTAATCTTACCCAGGACCATCTGGATTTCCATAAAGATATGGAATCGTATTTTCTCTCTAAGAGACGTTTATTTGAGATGGTATCTGAGGATAAAGATGGAATTATGGCAATAAATATAGATGATGATTATGGAAAAAGATTGGTCCAGGAGTTCTCTAGTTATAATCTTATTACATATGCTATAAAGAACTCTGCCATGATTATGGCTAAAGATATAGAGATTTTACCTTACGGACTTTCTTTTAATCTTCTTGCTGAAGGCAGAACATTTAAGGTTTCTTCCAAACTCTTAGGAGAGGTAAATGTTTATAATATACTCTCAGCCATAAGTTATATATATGGAAGAAAGCTCCCATTAGATAGAGCTATTGAAGTGATACATAACTTTCAGCCTGTAAGGGGTAGGTTGGAGAATGTAAACCTGGGGCAACCTTTTCGAGTATTAATAGATTTTGCCCATACCCCGGATGCATTGGAGAGGGTCTTAAAAATTTCTAAAAATTTCGGTAAGAGGGTAATTGTTGTGTTCGGTTGCGGTGGAGATAGGGATAGATTTAAACGACCTCTTATGGGAAATATTGCAACCAGTTTATCCGATATTGCTATAATTACATCAGATAACCCCAGGAGTGAAGACCCTATGAGTATAATAGAGGAGATAGTGAAAGGTGTAAGTAGAAATAACTATATAATAAAAGAAGACAGAAGAGAAGCTATTCATTATGCTATAGATATAGCAGAACCTGAAGATGTAGTATTGATAGCAGGCAAAGGGCACGAGACTTATCAGATATTTAAGGACAGGACTATTCATTTTGATGATAGAGAGGTGGCTATAGAGGCTATTAAAAGGAGAAAGAATAATGCCCATTAATACTCTGGCTTCATTCTTTTTATCTCTGGTATTGAGTATCATTGGGTTTAAGATCTATCTTAAATATTTCAAGTCTTTTCTCCCTAAATATGTCAGAGACTATGGTCCCAAGTCTCATCTTGCAAAGCAGGGAACTCCAACTATGGGTGGAGCAGTGATATGGTTAAGTACCCTGATAACGTTATTAATTTTGGCTCCAAATAGGGAGATTATAGCATCGCTGTTACTTATAACCGGATATGCCTTTATTGGTGGTATAGATGATTATTTGGGTATAAAGAAGAAGTCATCCCAGCCTTCAAAAGCCAGATATAAATTCGCTATAGAGTGTATCATTACATTGATATGGCTTTTGACAGTTAAACATTTTTCCATATTTGATCTGAAAGCAGACTTTCTTTTATTTCATATAACCAGTACTTTCTGGATCTATGTATTTGAGACTTTATTTATAGTTGGTATGGCAAATGCTGTAAATGAAACAGATGGGGTAGATGGATTAGCCGGTACCATCACATCCATACTTTTAGTTTTTATTTTTATGATGTTTAAAGATACTAATCTATCTCTTTTAACTCTGGCATTGTTGGGCGGACTGTCTGTATTTCTATTCTATAATGCACATCCTGCAAAACTCATTATGGGTGATGTCGGTTCTTTATCTTTAGGCTCCAGTATAGCAGTCCTGGGAATAATCGTCGGTAAAGAATGGATTGTACTTATCCTGGGTGTAGTATTTCTCATTGAAGCCTTCTCGGTTATGTTACAGGTCCCATATTATAAACTTACAAAGAAACGTATATTCAAAATGACCCCTATACATCATCATTTTGAACTTTCAGGCTGGAGTGAACCACAGATTGTTACCAGGTTCTCCCTGTTGACCTTAATAGCAGCCATACTGGGGGTATTTATAAATGGACCTAAATGGTAAAAAAGTTACAATCTTGGGATATGGAAAGACCGGCAAAGCCTGTCTAAAGACTCTTTTAACTCTGGGCGCAAAGGTAAAAGTCTCTGATAAGAATCCTGACATTGGTATCCCGGAGGGTATAGAGGTTGAACTCGGTGGACATTCTGAAGAGTTTGTTCTGGATTCTGACATCATAGTGTTAAGTCCTGGAGTTAGATGGGATGAGCCCGTGTTAGAAGTTGCAAGAAAAAAGGGGATAGAAACTATAAGTGAGGTGGAGCTTGCATATCGTCTTATTGATACCCCTATTATAGCTATTACAGGGACAAATGGAAAAACAACGACCACCTCATTAACTGCTCATATACTTTCATCCGAGAAAAAGGTTAAGCTGGTAGGGAATATAGGTATCCCATTTATTCAGGAGATATTTGATAGGTCCAGTGAATATTTTGTTCTGGAAGTGAGTAGTTTCCAGCTTCAGGGGACAAAATTTTTCAGACCTAAGATTGGAGTTTTGTTGAATATAGCCAGTGACCATTTAAACTGGCATAATAGTATGGAAGAATATATTGAAGCAAAGAAGAAGTTGTTTTCTAATCAGGCAGGAGATGACATACTCATATACAATAAGGATGATAAGAATGTATTAAATGCAGTGGAAGATGCCAGAGGTAGAAAGATCTCTTTTTCTCTTGAAGAGAAGGGAGACATATATCTGGATGGAAACTTTGTAAGGTTCAATATCCCTGAATTTTCTGATATCTCAATCTCTTTGAATGGAATAAAACTTGTGGGCAGACACAATATTGGTAATATAATGTGTGCCAGTGCGATCGGACTTTTATGTGGTATATCTCCTCAAGATATAGAACAGGCTATCAGAACCTTTACTCCTTATCCGCACACGTTAGAGAAATTTTTAGAGTATGATGGTCTGATCTTTATAAACGATTCTAAGGCTACAAATCCTCATGCCACTATAAGTGCATTAAAAAGTATCGATGGACCTAAACTTCTTATCCTGGGAGGACAGGATAAGGGGATGGATTTTTCAGAGCTTATAGACGAGATCAAAATGACACAGGTTAAATATGTTTTTCTTATAGGAGAGACCAGACATAAATTAAAGGAGTTGCTGATAGAAAATGGTTTATATAACTTTTCGGTATATGAATCTCTGGAAGAAACAGTTGAATCTGCAATAAAACTTGCCAAAAGAGGCGATTGTATATTATTCAGCCCGGCATGTGCCAGCTTTGACATGTTCAAAAACTATAAAGATAGGGGGGAGAGATTTAAAGAGATTGTCACCAGGTGGAAAGATAATAAGGGTTAGAACAGATATAAACTGGACTCTGTTAGTAAGCGTATCTTTTCTCCTTGCGGTAGGGCTTATAACCCTCTATTCTATAGAGGAGATTCAGATAGCTAAACTGGGTTCGTCTGATGTATCTTTTAAGTCCCAGCTTATTTACTCTCTGGCAGGAATCATAGCAGGGATTATAGGGTATAATTTAAATCCCAGATTTCTCAGAACAACAGGTCCATTTATATTCTACTTCTCTACAGCTCTTTTAATTGCTACTTATCTATTTGGGACATCTGTGAAGGGTGGTGTCAGATGGTTATATGTAGGAGGAATATCGATTCAACCAAGTGATATAACCAGATTAGCCATTATCATTTATATAGGTAGCATCTTCTCAAGCAATAAGGTAGGGTGGAATGCTGTTACCCTTAAGGTTTTTTTATGGATTATAGCAGTCACTGGATTGATACTATTTCAGCCAGACTACGGAAGTGCTATGATAACATTCCTGGTGAGTTTAATGATGTTATTTGTTCTGGATATGCCCTTATCTATGTTTTTACCGGGCTTTGCGGTATCTTCTTATCTCGGTTATAGACTTATATTTGAAGCTTCTTATAGAGAAGAGAGGTTCCTGGCATTTCTTGACCCATGGAGAGACCCTTTGGGGAGCGGGTATCAGTATATACAGGCATTAAAATCTTTTTCTGCTGGAGGATTATTTGGAGCAGGATTAGGAAGAGGAAGACAGAAGCTCAATATATTGCCAGAGGTTCAAACAGACCTTATATTAGCCCATATAGGGGAAGAATTAGGTTTTATAATGACCATCGCGATTATTTTTCTCTATGCGCTGATCTGTCTGAATATGTTTAAAATAAGTAGAGATTGTCCCATAAAATTTTCTAGGATAGTGGTTCTTGGTTTTGCCATCAGCTTTTCCATTCAGGCAATTATTAATATGGGTGGCGAATTAAAGCTGTTACCATTGACAGGTATACCGCTCCCATTGCTGAGCTCTGGTGGGACAAGCAGAATAGTTTCTCTATTTATGATTGGTTACTCCCTTGGGGCTTCCAGATACAGATTGGAGGAGACAGGCTAGATAATGAAAAAAATACTGATATTGGCGGGTGGTAGTGGTGGACATCTATATCCAGCTTTAGCTGTAGCAGATATCCTCAGAGAGAATGGATTTAAGGTGTACATATTTACAAGCAAGAAAAGACCTTCTGGGATTGATTTTAATGGACTGGAGGTCATTGAGGGCTATTCGGTAGGCTGGGATAGAAGTATATTGGGAGGGTTTAAGACCATCTGGAGTTTAGGAAAAGATTTTATTTTTTCTTTTAAAATTCTGAGAGGAATTAAGCCAGATTTAATATTAGGTATGGGAGGGTATATATCAATATCTCCTATCTTTGCCTCTTTAATGTTTAATATTCCAAGGGTATTGCATGAACAGAATATAATACCAGGTTTAGCCAATAGAATCCTCGCCCTATTTGTGGACAGGATATTTGTCTCCTTTCCCGATACTGAATTTGGTATCTCTCAGTCGAAGGTGGTATATACTGGGTTACCTTTAAGAAGAGAATTATATCAGGTAAAACCTTCTGGCAATAAAGATAGATTTACCATACTGGTTATGGGTGGAAGTCAGGGGGCAAGAATAATTAACGATACAGTTCTGGAAATTGTGGAGAAAGGATTGTTAGATGGTATAAAGATTATACATATCACAGGTCCTAAAGAGTTTGAAAGATTAAGAGATAGAATTGAGAAAGTTAATTATCCACATTATAAAGTTTACGGATTTGTAAAGGATATATGGAATCTATACAGAGAGGCAGATTTAGTGGTGTCCAGAGCTGGGGCAGGTTCAGTTATAGAATTCGCCACAGTATCTATTCCCGCAATACTGATCCCATATAAAGGAGCTGAAGGGCATCAATATCTCAATGCCAGGTGGCTGGCAGATTCTGGTGGGGCTATTATTATAGAACAGGATCAATTGTCAGCGTTAAGTCTTGTAGAAGCGATTCTAAACATTGTAAAATCTGATAAGATTAATGAAATGAGAGAGTCAATCTCCAGATTGAATTTACCCAGTGGTAGCTATATACTGACGGAAGAGCTTATAAAGATTATAACAGGAGGAAGCCATGATAAAAATAAGTAGGGAAGACAGGTTCCATTTTATAGGTATCGGTGGTTATGGTATGAGTGGTATAGCTCAGGTACTGTATGAGCTTGGATATTCGGTAAAGGGTTCTGATATAAAGCAGAGTGAAATCACCGCAAGATTATCAAATCTTGGGATTCCTATATATATAGGTCATAAGCCTGAAAATATTGATAATTCAACAATAGTTGTTGTTTCCAGTGCTGTCCATAAAGATAATCCTGAGCTTATAGAGGCAAAGAGGAAGAGCCTACCGATACTTCAGAGGGGAGAAATGCTGGCTTATCTTATGAGTCAAAAGAAAAGTATAGGCATTGCTGGTGCTCATGGTAAAACAACTGTAACCTCCTTGATTGGGATAATAATGGAGGTGGGAGGGTTATCTCCAACAATTATAGTTGGAGGAGAGATCAGTGATATAGGGGGAACAGCTAAACTTGGCAGGGGAGAATTTCTCGTTGCGGAGACTGATGAAAGTGATGGATCATTTTTGAAACTCTCTCCAAATATAGAGATAATAACTAATGTTGATAATGACCATCTGGATTATTATAAAAATACAGACAACATAAAGAACGCTTTTGTTCAGTTTATCTCCCAGACTAAAGATTTTGTATTTGTATGTGGAGATGATCCATTTCTCAGTGAACTGAAGACGGATAAGGAAAAGATAACCTACGGATTGGATAAGGATAATATATATTCAGCTCGAAATATAGAGTTAAATGGAGATGGGAGTATTTTTGAGGTGGAGAAGAAAGGGAAGGTGATAGGGTCTGTAAAACTTCCTATACCAGGAGTGCACAATATAAGGAATTCACTGGGAGCTATATCGGTGGCTGATTTTCTGGGTATACCTTTTGATGCTATAGTTTCTGGATTGAAAAACTTTAGAGGGGTAAACAGGCGATTACAGATCTGCAATCATATTGGAGAAACTGTAATTATAGAAGATTATGCTCATCATCCAACAGAGATTAAAGCCTCTCTGGAAGCGATTAAACTATTAGCTAAGGATAAAAAAGTAATCCTGATATTTCAGCCACATAGATATACCAGGACTTATTATCTGTATAAGGATATGGCAAAGTCACTCTCCATAGCAGATTATATCTTTCTTTTGGATATATATCCTGCCTCTGAATTACCCATAGAAGGTGTGGATAGCGGTTTGATACTCAGAAGTTTGTCAGAAATTAATGGGAATAGTAAGTGGGTGAGGGATAAGGATAAGCTGGATGAAGAGATACTGAATATTGGGATTGAGAACAGCATAATAGTGTTTATGGGGGCTGGTGATATAGATTGTATCAGAAAGCAAGTAGTATCAAGATTAAAGGACTCATAAAGAGAGACGAGCTTATATCTCCATACCTTACTATAAAAGCTGGAGGAAGGGTCTCCTGGTTTATAACCCCTGAGACGATAGAAGATATTTTTGAGATAGTCTCATTTGCAAATAATGAGGGGTATGATTGGCTGGTTCTTGGTAATGGTTCTAAGCTCCTTATCTCTGATAAGGGTTTCAATGGTATTATCATTTATACCAGAAACTTGAGAGATATTGTTTTAGATAGAGAAGAAATGATTTTACATGGAGGAGCTCCTATAGGTGAGGCGATTAGACTTGCAGTGAAAAGTAAACTCTCCGGATTAGAGCCTCTCGTTGGTATCCCGGGGACCATAGGAGGGGCGGTTGTTATGAATGCCGGCACAGCATATGGTTCCATCGGAAAACTGGTAAAGTCAGTTGAGTATATTAATAGTGAAGGTTTACTGAGTGTTAAAGATAATCCATACTTTGGATACAGAGATAGCGAATTTAAGGGTAAAAGGGTATTAATAACCAGAATTCTACTGAAGTTAAGCAGTTCTTTATCGGAGGATATAGATGAAAGGTTGAAATCCAGTATTCTTCTCAGGAAAAGTCAACCAAGATTTCCCAGACAATTCGGGTCTGTATTTAAGAATCCTCAAGGAGTAAGTGCCGGTAAACTCATAGAGGAGGCGGGCTTTAAGGGCTTTGTATATAATAAGGTTCAGGTATCTCCAGTACATGCCAATTTTATACTTAACTTCGGAGAAAGTGCTGATGATGTATATTATGTATTGAAACTTATTCAGGAAAGAGTTTTTAAATTCTTTAATATACTGTTAGAACCGGAGGTAATTACAGTTGGGTTTTAAATCAGATCTGGTGGTATGGATAATAACCTTTTTTGTGGTAATTCCAGGTATTCTGGATTTGAATACTATCGCCGAAGAGGTTTATAATCCGAAAACCTCCATATCAGAAAATAAAGATAACATTTTAAATTCTCTGGAAGAGATTATAAATTGTCCTCAGACGGAAAAGATCAGATTATTGCCTGTACTGAGTAAGGAGATTCCCACAGATAAGATTCCTCTGATAAAGAGGATTGAGCTGAGGGACAACGAACTTTATGTTATACTTTATAATAATATATCTTGCAGGCTAGGTGAGATAAAAGATACAGGTAAGAAGTTAGAATTAGCGTTAAAGACGATTAAAAGTGCCAGAGAAAAAGGGATAAAAGTTAAAGAGATAGATGTGAGGAGTTTGAAGTTTCCTACCATAAAAGAGGTAAAGATTGAACAATGAATAAAAGAGCGGTATGGTCTTTAGCCGTGGTATGTTTTATACTTGGATTATTATCAGTAGCACAGATAAAATTCTATGAAGCTCCTAAATATACTTTATTTAGTATGAGGAATGAGCAACTTATCGATATGGTTCAAAGACTTGAGTCTCAGAGGAATGAGCTGATACAGGAGATCGCCACACTGAGAGACCAACTTAAACAGTATGAAGAATCTTCGGCTAAGGATAAAACCGTTCTTGAGGGCATGTTAAAAGAACTTAACAGGGTAAAGTTATGGGCAGGTTTACTGCCAATAAAAGGTCCTGGAATAGTTGTAACATTAGATGATAGTAAGAGGAAGATAAAAGCTGGAGAAGATTTGGAGAACTACATAATTCACGACTATGATTTAAGAGAGGTTGTAAATGAACTCTGGACATCTGGGGCAGAAGCTATAGCCATAAATGATCAGAGGATAGTGGTTAGTAGTGAGATAAGATGTGTTGGGTCTACCGTCCTGGTTAATGGAGTAAGATTGGCTCCTCCTTATATGGTGAAAGCTATAGGAGATGCGGATTCTCTTATAAATGCGCTTACTATGCCTGGAGGTATTATTTCCGCCTTAAATTATATATCCAAAGATTTTGGAATAATTATTAAGATAGATAAAAAGGATTTGTTAGAGCTCCCTCCTTATGAGGGTAGTATAACATTAAAATACGGCAGGTCAGAGTAATGATAGTAATTGTCCCCATATTAGCCCTTGTCTCGGGTATAATAATTGGAATCTTCCTTCCAGTACAGGTTACACCGTTGTATGCCCGTTACATAGCTATAGTGATACTGGTAGCCCTTGATACTATATTTGGAGGAATAAGGACCATATTGGAGCTAAAGTTTGACGCCACGATATTCCTGTCCGGGTTTTTTGTAAACTCTCTACTGGGTGTAATTTTAATATTTATTGGTGATAGACTCGGAGTCGATCTTTATCTTGCAGCTATTGTCGCTTTTGGGGTGAGGATATTCCAGAATTTGGCGGTCATAAGGAGGTATATTATAAAAAGATTGTCTGATAAGATAAAGGGAGAGGGACATGAGTAAGAGTACGCTGATATCTGTTCTGGACGTGGGAACTACCAAAAGTTGCGTACTGGTATCTCAGGTTGATAATGAGGGATACCACATAGTGGGTTATGGGATATCCCCTTCTTTTGGGATGAAGAAGGGTACTGTAGTTGATATAGATAAGGTTTCTGAGTCCGTATCCAATGCCTTGCAGAATGCAGAGAAGATCTGTGAGTCAAAAATTAAAGAGATAAGTATTGGAGTAACAGGAGAGCATATATATTCGGTGGTGAATAGAGGAGAGGTGGAGATAACCAGTGAAAATAAGATAATCTCGGAGTCAGATGTAGAGAAAGTTATTAAAAGAGCAAGTAATTATGGACTTCCCAGGGATAAAGAGTTGCTTCATACCATACCAAGATATTATATAGTTGACGGTATAAGAAATATAGACAATCCTGTTGGAATGAGGGGAGAAAAACTGGGTGTAGAAGCTACTCTGGTTATAGGGAATATGAGCCATATACAGAACCTGGTTACCGCCATAGAGAATGCAGGTTTAAAGGTTAAAAATATAATGTTACAACCATACGCATCTGGGAAGGCTGTCCTTACGGAGAAAGAGACAGAAGAAGGTGTGTGCCTTATAGATATAGGTGGAGGGACCACAGATGTGGCGGTCTTTAAAGACGGAGCTCTCTATTCTACTTTTGTGGTACCGGTCGGAGGGAATCATATTACGAATGACCTGTCTTTAGTTCTTAACCTTTCATTTGATGAGTCAGAGAAGCTTAAGATCGAATATGGGGGTTGTGACCTCTTAAAGGTGAATAGAGATGAGATGATTAATGTGAACTCTAAAGGTAAGGAGAGACAATTCTCAAAACAGTTAGTTTTTGAGATTATAGAGGCAAGAGTAGGTGAGTTGTTCTCTTATGTCAATGCCCTATTACAAAAGTTAGACTTAACCCTGATGATTCCTTCAGGTATAGTAATCACCGGGGGTACATCTCTTCTTAAAGATATAGATATTGTAGCAGAAAGAGAATTTGGAGTACCGGTGAGGATAGGTTATCCCAGAGATTTGAATAATATATGGGAGACACTTAATAGCCCTGTATACGGGACCGCTTTAGGACTTCTAAAACTTGAGATCTCTGAGATTTCTACCGGGAAGGCAGAGCCAGATAAAGGTAATCTTTTTAATTATCTTGTGTCTAGGGTTAAGAGATGGTTTCAAGGATTATTTGAAGAATAAGGAGGAAGATATAAAATGTCAGATGGTAATAATGTCACGAAGATAAAAGTTATAGGTATTGGAGGGGGAGGAGTAAATGCAGTAGACAGGATTATTGAGTCAAATCTTAATGGAGTAGATTTTATTGCTATAAACACTGATTTACAGGCACTTAACAAGTCAAAAGCGGAGAGAAAGATTCAGATAGGGGCAGAATTGACTAAAGGTTTAGGTGCAGGAGCTGACCCTAACATCGGAAGACAGGCTGCTGAAGAAAGTAAAGAAGATATAATGCTTGCGGTAGAGGGAGCGGATATGGTATTCATTACTGCCGGTATGGGGGGAGGGACAGGCAGCGGTGCAGCTCCAATCATTGCTCAGCTTTCACGTGAAGCTAAAATCCTTACCGTAGCTGTTGTTACCAAGCCATTTTCTTTTGAAGGAAGAAGGAGGATGATTGTTGCTGAACAGGCCATAGATGAACTCAGGGATAAAGTGGATGCACTTATTGTTATTCCGAATGATAAATTATTAGCTGTAAGTAGCAAGTCCACTACCATAATAGAAGCTTTCAAGATGGCAGATGAAGTCCTCAAAGCTGGGGTTCAGGGTATAGTAGATATAATAATTACTCCGGGGATTATAAATCCTGACTTTGCCGATGTAAGGACAATTATGCAGAATTCAGGTTCTGCAATTATGGGTATAGGGGAGGCTTCTGGAGAGCAGAGGGCTGTAGAGGCAGCCAGCAAGGCAATCTCAAATCCTCTTCTGGAAGATAAGATCGATGGAGCCAAGGGGGTATTATTTAATGTTACTGGAGGAGAGGATTTAACTTTGACAGAGGCGTACGAGGCAGCAGAAGTTATAGGTAAGAGCGCCGACAGTGATGCTAATATAATATTTGGAGCAGTTATAGATCCCAAAATGGAAGGTAAGATCAGGATAACAGTTATAGCTACTGGTTTTGAAAACAGGGCTAAGAGACCTGTCAAGAAGAGTCCTCAGGGGTTAGAAGGGGTGATAATAAATCCAGAAATCCTGGATATCCCTCCTTTCTTAAGGGGTAGATAGGGGGAAAGAGAACAAGTTACGTCTATAAGTTGGGAATATAGAAGAGATAGAGAATTATTACGCCAGAGAGAGGGAGGTATAGAAAGCCGGGTAAAGGATTATTCTTTTGGACTTGTATACCCCAATACCTATGAGGTGGGTATGTCCAATCTTGCAATCCATCTGTTGTACAGACTCATTAATTCACATCCCTACTTCTCCTGCGAGAGGTTCTTTCTCTCTCAAGATGAAATTGTGCCTCTATCTATAGAGAGTTTAAAACCATTAAATGAATTTGATGTTATAGGAATTTCTATATCTTATGAACTGGACTATTTTAACGTTATAAAGATTTTAGAGAGCTCTCATATCCCTGTTTTTGCTAAAGATAGGGATTTAAGTTATCCATTAATTATAGGCGGTGGAGCCTGTATGAATTATAACCCCGAACCTATAGCGGATATCTTCGATCTTATCCTTATAGGAGAGGCTGAGGATGCTATAAAGGAGATTCTGGATAGATATATAGATATGAAAGATGCTGTCAGATCCAAGGATGATTTGCTCTTCTCTTTTTTAGATATAGAAGGCGTATATATACCTGAATTTTATAAGGATGGAAAACCTCTGGTGGATGGGGCTCCCAGAAAGGTAAAGAGAAGAGTATTCAGGGATTTTGATAGAGAGACAGCTTGTAGTTATATATACTCTCCAGATGCGGTATTTGGAGATATGTTTTTGATAGAGATAGAGAGAGGATGTCCTATGAAGTGTAAGTTTTGTGTGGCAGGAAATATATATTCTCCCTGCAGGATAAAATCTCTGGATACTGTGAAAGATACCATACTAAAATATGGAGGGAAGTATAAGAAGATTGGTCTTATGGGTCCACTGGTTGGAGGAATACCTTATATAGAGGAGCTTCTCAAATGGCTGATAGGCTTAAATTTCCAGGTAAGTGTCTCTTCTTTAAGAGTTTCCACGCTGAATATGAAGTTTCTGGAGCTTTTGAAACTCGCTGGGGAGTCTACCATTACCATAGCTCCAGAGTTTTTAGACGAGAAATTAAGGGCAGAGATTGGGAAAAAAGAGAGCAATGAGAAAATACTGGAAGTGCTGGAAACGCTGCTGAAGTTTGGATTCAGGGATGTAAAATTTTATATGATTTTCGGATATGGGGACTATGAAATAGAGCTTAGGTCTCTGGAAATATTCAAGAAATATTTAACTCAGCTTTTAAAAGACTATAAGGCTAATGTCGTATTTAATTTTCAGCCCCTTGTTCCCAAGCCATTCACGCCCCTTCAAAATTATAACATCCCTGACAGGAGAGTCCTTCAAAGCCAGAAGAGGAGAATAATGGATACTCTTAAACACGACAGAATAAAGGTGAGAGTAGCCAGTATCAGAGAAGCGTTAATAGAAGCAGCGCTTTCCAGGGGTGGAAGGGATATGCTCCCTCTGATCCTGAAAGGTGATAAGAGAGGTATTTTCAGTGTCACCAGTGCTGGTATACCTTGGAGTTTTATTGAGATATGAAGGTAATAAAAAAGATACTCTGGAGGATTGCTCTGGGATTATTAATATATATATGTTCCATCCAGCCCATACTATGGAAGTATACACTGGAGACATTTAAACCTGCTCGTTCCAGTATAGAGAGGATTGTTAATATTAAAGGGCTGGTCCTGCATAGAGAGGAACTCGTAACAGCACCTGTCAGTGGTATCTTTTTGAGATTAAAGAAAGATAATGAAAGGGTGGGAAAGGGAGAGAAACTGGCTGTTATATTTCCCACTATAGAAGATTATAATTCTTATGTTAAAGAGATCGATAGGATAGAAAAATATTATGAAGGAATCATCAAGGAGCGTATGGAGACTATTAAACTTAAAGAGCAGGATATAGAGAAGATTTATAAGGAATTGGCTAAAGAGGGGGATATACTTAATAGCCTTGTCTTAAATAGGCAGGATATAGGTGAAAGAGTAAAAAAATTGGGTAGTCTGAATAATCGTATAAATTCTCTGAAGACAGAAGTCGAGAAATTAAATGCTGATGTGGAGAGTTTGGTTAAAGAAAGAGATAAGAAGATAAAAGAGTTCAAAGAGAAAGTTATCTCTCTTAATTCCGTTGTTTTATCCAGCTCGGCAGGTTTAGTTGTATTCGCTACAGACTCAAAAGAAAGTCTAAGGAGTAGTATAATTGAAGGTAAGATGGAGAGTCTGGGGAAGAATTTTAATTATATATTGGGGAAACCAAAGATAACTTCAGATGGAGATATGGTAAAAAAGGGAGAGCCTCTGGGAAAGATAATAGATAATTTAGAACAGTTTGCTATACTCTATGTTGTACCCGATGGAGTAGCAGGTCTTCCGCATAATAACCTGGATATATATATAGGGGACGGACCTGTAAGCCTGGAACTTTTAAAATGGATAAAAGAAGGTTCCAATGAGATATGGTTTTGTACGGTAAGGGATAAGAGGTATATCGAGTCCAGTTATTTTTCTCTGGATGTTAAGATTGGAGATATAGAAGGTATGGTTGTTCCCAGAGAATTGATAAAAGAAGAGAATAATAAATCCTATATCCTTATACTGAATAAGGATTCTATAGAGAAGAGGATTGTGAAGATACTGGGAGGGAATAGAGAGAGAGTAGTTTTGGATAATATAAAGGAAGGGGAGATACTGGTAAGAAATTGAATGTTAAATCCGCAGATAAAGGAGGTAAGATAACAAAATGGGGTTAATTAATAAACTCAAGAGATTTTTAGGTCTTGTAGATGAAGATGAATTTGAAGCTATTGATGAGTCTTTAGGTACTTCAAGTAAGGTTTTCCCGATAACCTCCAGGAAGAAAAAGGAGGGGGAACCTGTCACTGTATTTATATACGGTCTGAATAACTTCAGCGAAGTTCAGCGTGTTGTAAATGAGGTAAAACTATCCAAGATAGTGCTTGTTAATTTCGAATCTGCATCTAAAGAGGAGGCTGTAAAAGCTCTGGATTTTGTTAGTGGAGCTATATATGCCTTGGAGGGAAGGCTTGAGAAGATAGGGGATTATGTATTTCTTGCTGTCCCCAAAGGTATAGATGTTGAAGACTCAACTCTAACCCAGGATACCTATCCTCATAATACTTCAAGGATATGATATAATTTTCAGGCAGGACCTTTTATCGATATTGGAGGGATATTAAGCCTATGAAACCTAAATATACACGGCTAAGGGGGGTAAGAGATATATTACCCGAAGAACTGATACACTGGAGAGATGTTGAACTTAAGGCTCGAGAGATATTCAGAAGATATAATTATAAGGAGATTGAAACACCCATAATAGAACCTGCCGAAATATTTATCCGGACTGTTGGAGAAGAAACTGATATAGTAAGGAAAGAGATGTATATCTTTAAAGATCGTGGAGATAGATTGGTGGCTTTAAGACCTGAAGGTACCGCTCCTGTCGTCAGGGCTTTTCTCGAAAATAAACTTTATACCCCTGGTAAGGTGTCCAAGTTTTATTATATAGGTGATATGTTCAGATACGATAGACCCCAGGCTGGTAGGCAGAGAGAATTCCACCAGATAGGTATAGAGGCATTGGGAGAGGCTTCTTATATCTTAGATGTGGAGGTTATATCTCTCCTGCTGTCATTCTTAAATGAGCTGGGATTAAAAAATATAACTCTCCTATTGAACAGTGTGGGTTGTCCCAACTGCAGAACAGTATATAGCAGTGCTTTAAGAGAATTCTTTGCCTCCAGAGTTGAAATGTTATGCGAAGACTGTAAGGAGAGATTGGGGAGAAATCCTCTCAGAATTTTAGACTGTAAGGTTGATACCTGCAGAGATATAGCAGGTGATGCCCCATCAATAATGGATTATCTCTGTGAGGATTGTAAGGAACATTTCGATAAGGTAAAAGAGGCATTAACTTCTGCAGGTATTCCATATATTCTTGATAATAGACTTGTTAGAGGGTTAGACTACTATACCAAAACTGCATTTGAGGTAAAGGCAGAAGGATTTGATTTCTCTATTGGTGGTGGCGGAAGGTATGATGGTCTGGTAAAGGAGTTAGGAGGTCCGGATATCCCTGGTATCGGTTTTGCCATCGGAATGGAGAGACTTTTGGAAGTCCTTGAAGGTAGTGGGCTCCTACTTAGTAAAATGGAAGTCCCTGATTATTTCATAGCATACGAACCTGACCTGGTAAGAGACGCCATTATCTTTGCAGAGAGATTAAGAAGTAGAGGATTTACAGTGGAGATCAGTTATACATCTAAAGCCTTAAAATCTCAACTCAGAGAAGCAGATAGGAGTAAGTCCAGAAAGGCAGTAATAATTAAGAATGAGTTATGGATTAACAACAGGGTTATACTGAAAGATATGACTACCGGAGAACAGCAGGAGGTAGAATCCATTAAATTGGAGGTATGTAAGTTTGAATAAGGAATTTAAGAGGACAGAATACTGTGGAGAGTTGAATATAGATGATGTTGGTAGGCAGGTAGTTTTAAATGGATGGGTGAATAGACGTAGAGACCACGGTGGACTTATCTTTGTAGATCTGAGAGACAGGACAGGTATAGTACAGCTTGTTTTTGATCCTAAACACAATAATGACTCATTCGAACTGGCCCAGCAGTTAAAGAATGAATGGGTTATAGGCATAAAAGGGAAGATAAATAAGAGACCTGAAGGTTCAGAAAATTTAAAGATTCCTACCGGTGAAATAGAGATTCTGGTAGATAAACTTACCGTATTCTCCAGGTCGAATATCTTACCATTCAACGTGAATGAAGAGGAAGATGTTGATGAGTATACCAGATTAAGGTATAGATTCCTGGATCTGAGAAGACCAAGACTGCAGAAAAACATAGAGTTAAGACACAGGGTCAGTCAAATTGTGAGGAAATATCTTTCTGATTCCGGGTTCTGGGAAGTGGAAACCCCTATGCTTACCAGAAGCACCCCCGAAGGTGCCAGGGATTATTTGGTTCCCAGCAGAGTCCATAAGGGGAAATTTTATGCACTGCCACAATCACCTCAACTTTTCAAGCAGATGCTGATGGTTTCGGGTATAGATAGATACTTCCAGATAGCAAGGTGTTTTAGAGACGAGGACTTAAGGGCTGATAGACAGCCTGAATTTACCCAGATAGATTTGGAAGCTTCTTTCATAGACGAAGAAGATATCTTCAGTATAATTGAAGGTCTGATGTACTCAATTTTCAAGGGGGCTCTCGATATTGAACTTACCCTGCCATTCCCCAGGATGAGCTACCGGGAGGCTTATACAAGGTTTGGTACAGATAGACCAGATATCAGGTACGATACAGAGTTATATGATGTTTCAGATATACTCAATAAGATAAGTTTTCCTCCATTCCAGGATAAAGAGGTTATAGCTATAAGGGTATCCGGTAGAGGGGATATAACCAGAAAGGGTATAGATGAACTTACCGATTCTGCCAGAGCCCTTGGTGCAAAGGGATTAGCCTGGCTCAGTCTACAGGATGAGCCCAGAGGACCATTTAGTAAGTTTCTCAATGGTCATATCCTGGATCGATTAAAGACTATTACCAATTCTGATAAAGGAGACCTCCTCTTATTTATAGCCGATGAGCCCGGTATAGCCAGGGTGACTATGGGGAGGTTCAGATTAGAGATAAATAGGAGATTCTTTCAGCCAAATACCCAGTATGCGTTTCTCTGGATAGTTGATTTCCCTCTTTTCTCGTTCAATAAAGATGAGAACAGGATAGAGGCAGAGCATCATCCGTTTACCTCTCCTAAAGACGAAGATATCCACCTTTTAGAGACAGAACCATTGAAAGTAAGGGCTAATGCGTATGATCTGGTGTTAAATGGAGTCGAGCTGGGCAGTGGAAGTATAAGAAATAGTGATCCAGAAATGCAGAAAAGGGTCTTCTCTATTTTAGGTATAGATGAGGCAGATGCTTATAAAAAGTTTGGATTTCTTCTGGAAGCACTCTCTTACGGTGCTCCACCTCATGGAGGGATGGCTTTGGGTCTTGACAGGATAGTAGCAATTATGGCTGGTGAGGAGAGTATAAGAGAGGTTCTGGCATTCCCTAAAACTCAGAATGCCTTTTGCCCTCTTACAGAGGCTCCTTCAGAGGTTGACGAAAACCAGCTTAAAGAACTGGGTATCTCGATAAGAAAGGAGGAGGTCTTATAGGGTATGAATTACATTCTTTTACCGTCCTTATTGCTCGGTGTTATAGGGGTTGGGGTTGGTATTATGTTATCTTTAGCCCATAAGGCATTTTTTGTAGAGACATCTGAACTTCAACAGAGAATAAGAGCTGCTCTGCCTGGTGCAAATTGCGGCGCCTGTGGATATGCTGGTTGCGACGGACTGGCAGAGGCAATATCTAAAGGTATAGCCCCTGCTAATAGCTGTCCGGTTGGAGGAGAAAACGCTGCAGAAGCGATAGCCTCTATTCTTGGGATAGAGGTATCCTCTGTTCAGGAGACCAAACTGATATTTTTATGTTCTGGAGATAAAGACAAGGTCTCCAGAAAGTTTGAATATACAGGGGTTGAAGATTGTTCTGCCCGTCTGATACTCTGGAATGGTGAGATTAGCTGCCAGTATGGGTGTCTTGGTGGTGGAACGTGTGTAAAAAGTTGTCCTTTCTCTGCATTGAGTATGGGGGAAAATGGACTCCCAGTAATAGATTATCTGAAGTGTAAAACCTGTGGTATCTGCGTTCAGGTCTGCCCCAGGCACCTCTTTGCTTTAGTCCCAGAAAATACCAAGGTTATAGTAGCCTGTAGTGCAAAAGGACTTACCGGAAGGGATACAAGAAAGGTATGTTCGGCAGGATGTATAAAATGCGGACAATGCGCCAGGGTTTGTCCGGTAAATGCTATAAAAATGGAGAATAACTGGCCGGTAATAGATCAGGATGTGTGTATTGCCTGCGGAGCTTGCATCGAAAAGTGTCCAGTGCATGTTATGTATCTCGTCGTTTAAAGATTTATCTCTCCGTAATAGCTGGTGTTTCAGTTATCTTTATACTTTTCTATGGATACAGCAAGGTAAAGACTTATAACTTCAAGGCAACTACCTTTGTAATGGATACACTTGTAAGTATAGAGATAGAAGGTCCAAGAGGAGGAGAGGACATAATTAATAATGGGATGAAGATATTCCAGAATCTCCAGGATAAGTTCGATGTGAACCTGGATACAAGTGAGGTCTCTAAAATAAATGCCTCTTCCGGGTTGGGTCCGGTGGAGGTGTCAGATGATACCCTGGATGTGATAAAGAGTTCCATAGAATTCTCTGAGATTTCCGATGGTGCCTTTGATATAACTATAGGGGTAATAACTAAAGAATGGGGGTTTACAGTAGGTAAATATAGATTACCAGAAGATAAAGTAATAAGAGAGCTTCTAAAGCTGGTAGATTATAAGAATATAGATATATCTGATTCAAAAGTAGAACTAAAAAAAAGAGGTATGTATTTGGATCTGGGGGGGATAGCCAAGGGATACGCTGTAGATAAGGTCTATGACTTTTTAAAATCTAAGAATATCAAAGAGGCTATTATAGATGCTGGGGGAACGATAAGGACTATAGGAACTGGGAAGGTATGGAAGATAGGCATAAAGGATCCAGATGGCAGGAGGGATGTTATAGGTATCCTGAGTCTTGAATCCGGGTTAGCGGTCGCTACATCTGGTGATTATGAGAGATATTTTGTAGAAAATGGGGTTAGATATCATCATTTACTGGACCCCAGGACTGGATACCCCGCTAATCTCTGCAGGAGTGTTACTGTAGTAAGCGATAGTGCTGCTGAATCTGACGCCCTATCCACTGCGATATTTGTTCTGGGTCCTGAGAAAGGTTTAGAGCTTGCAGAAAGACTGGGGCTTGGAACTGTTATAGTTGATAAGTATGGTGATATTATAGTTTCAGATAACTTGAGTAAAGAGTTTGTAAGGTATGACGACTAAACGTTTAATAAGATTATCTATGATGTTAGCCATGGCTCTGATCCTTGGGCTCATAGAGAGCAGTTTACCACCATTACCTGTGCCTGGAGTAAAGCTGGGTCTGGCAAATATAGTAAATTTAATAATTTTATATACCGATGGATTTTTTGAAAGCCTATCTATCGCTGTAATTAGGGTTCTTTTGGTTTCTATCTTTTGTGGGAGTCTTTTTTCTATTACTTTCTACATATCTTTAAGCGGCGCAATAGCCAGTGTTATAGGTATGTTTTTAATATATAATCTTTTTCATAATGAAATATCGACTATAACTGTAAGCTCCTTCGGCGCCTTTATCCATATATCAGCCCAATTGCTAACTGTAAGCGTACTTATGAATACCTGGGATATTTTATATCTTTTTCCTCTCCTTAGCATCCTGGGGGTCGCTACTGGAGTTATCACCGGAATAATATCCTCATATATTTTGAGATTAAGGTTATGAGATTGATTTTAGCATCCAGCTCTCCCAGGAGGATAGAATTATTAAGTAAGCTTGGAGCAGAGTTTGAAGTCATCCCAAGTAATATAATAGAACCCTCTCCATCTCCAGAAGAAGACCCTGTCAGTTTTGCTAAGAATCTCTCATTTCTAAAGGCTTATAACGTTTACCAGTTAATAGAAGAAGGCGTGATTTTAGGGGTTGATACAATCGTAGAGATAAATAATTTAATACTGGGGAAACCAAAGGACAGAGAAGAGGCAAGGTATATGTTGAGATTACTCTCCGGTAATACCCATAGAGTAATCTCAGGGTTTACCATTATAGATAAGAAAAGAGAAAAGTGGGTCTCAGATGTTGCAATTACTGCGGTAAAGTTCCGCAGATTAAAATATGATGATATTGAAAATTATCTGGATACCGAGGATTACATAGATAAAGCTGGAGCTTATGCCATTCAGGGTTTTGGTAGCACTCTGGTAGAATATATAAGAGGATGTTATTATAATGTGGTTGGATTTCCGATAGAGAGAATTATGGGAGCATTGAAACTTTTCTTAATGGAGGAGAAAAGATGAACATTCTTTCTAAAGATATAGGAATAGATTTGGGCACATCAAACACGGTGGTATTTTTAAAAGGAAGAGGTATTGTATTAAGAGAGCCCACTGTTATAGCTGTCAGTATAGGTAGTTATGATATCCTGGCAGTTGGTGCAGAGGCAAAGAGGATGCTGGGAAGAACCCCAAGTGATATTATAGCTATAAGACCAATGAAGGACGGTGTTATAGCTAATTTTGAAATAACTCAGACCATGCTGGAATACTTTATAAGTAAATCTCAGGGAAGGAGAGGTCTCCTTAGACCAAGAGTGGTGATAGGTATACCCAGTGGTAGCACCGAGGTAGAGAGAAGGGCGGTTCATGAGGCAGCTATGAAAGCTGGAGCCAGAGACGTTTACCTGGTAGACGAGCCAATGGCAGCCGCTATTGGGGCTGGTTTACCGGTAGCTGAGCCTAGAGGCAGTATGATAGTAGATATGGGTGGAGGTACAACAGAGATAGCGGTCATATCGCTGGGTGGTATAGTGACTTCCAAGTCTATCAGAGTGGCTGGTGATGAGATGGACGATGCAATTATCCAGCATATAAAAAAAGAATATAATTTACTTATAGGAGAAAGGACCGCGGAAGAGGTTAAGATGAAGATAGGTTCTGCCTATCCATTGGATGAAGAGATTACTATGGAGATAAAGGGGAGAGATCTATTAAGCGGTCTTCCAAAGACGATAGAAATTGATAGTGAAGAGATAAGAAACGCATTGCAACCGGTGGTTGCTGCAATTATTGATGCTGTAAAATCGGCATTAGAAGCCACTCCACCTGAACTGGCGAGTGATATAGTAGAGAGAGGTATCATCCTGGCAGGAGGTGGAGCACTGTTAAAAGGGATAGATAGAATTATCTCTCAAAACACAGAGATGCCAGTATTTGTGGCTGATGATCCATTGTCCTGTGTAGCTCTTGGTACCGGTAAAATGCTGGAAGAGGTAGCGATCTTGAAAAGGGTTACCTCTTATAGAGGAAAAGGAGGGAGACTCTGAAGAATATCATTATAGCTCTTATAGTATTATCTCTAGCCCTTTTTATGTTTTTCATAGATACGGTTGGTACCAGGGGTGAAAATCCTGTCGCTAAGATTTTGAATTTTATAAGGGATGTTGGTGGATTTATCTCCAGAATAAAGGTATCTATGGAGGAATCTTTTATTTCTGCGTATATGTTTCTGGAGAGACAATCCCATCTTGTCCAGTATAGTAGAAACCTGGAACTTCAGATAGCAAGATTGAAAACAGAGAATAATGTGCTTACTAATCAGGCAGAAGAATTGAAAAGACTAGAGATAACCTCTGGTTTTAAGGAGAGAAATAGAAGATTTAATCTTACAGGGGCAAAGATAATAAGAAGAGAACCTGCACAATGGCTGAATACAGTTCTATTAGATCGCGGTAAGGTTGATGGAGTAAGTCCTAATATGGTTGTTATAAATGAAAGCGGTCTGGTTGGAAAGGTAATCTCAGTTAGCAGTTATACTTCCAGGGTTTTACTTATACTGGACTCAGGGAATACCGTTAGCGTAAAAATAAAAAGGAATAACCTTATGGGTGTCCTGAAAGGGAACGGTGATGGGACTTGTAGTTTGCTTTATATACCTTCTGGAGAAGATGTTAAAATAGGAGATATCGTTGTTACTTCAGAAGCAAGTGAGTTATATCCAAGTGGTATAATGGTGGGAAAGGTGATTGATGTTAAGGAAATGGCTGGAGAGATATTTTTAGATATCACCGTCACACCATCAGTGAATTTCTCAAGCATATATTACTTATGGATTATAAAATAGAATGGATCTGAGAGAAAGAATAATCTGGATACTGATTAATACTGGCTGGATTCTTTTGGGAAGTCTTCTGAATATATTTTATCCCAATATCTTTTCTATAAACAACCTGCTTCCCAATTTTCTCATTATCTTTTCGGTAATAATTTCTTTTAATGAGGGATTTATAGACGTAATGCCCATAATTATTCTCGGAGGAATTATTGACAGTATCTGGAGGTGGATAAATCCCGGAATAAATACTCTGAGCCTTATAGTTGCTTGTGGAATGATCTACTTTATCTTCCATAGACTCTGGAAGAGCAGGTGGACTGTTATCCTGTCTGTTTTTTTGGCTACGATAATCTATTTCCTGATCAGTTATCCGCTTATATATACTGAGAGGATAGGTATTTTTACTTATAGCGATGCGTTAAATTTTGGATTGATCCAGGGATTATATAATACTTTCTGGTGCTCCATTTTTATCCTGTTTGCAAAAAACTTCTTCAGATAGATGAAGACAAGAGTTTTTATAGTTTACATCTTTATATTGTGTTTAAGTATTATACTGACCGTAAAGCTCTATCAGATTCAAATTATAGATGGACCTCACTACAGAGAACTTGCTGAGGGTAACAGAATTAGAATATTACCGGTGTCTGCCCCCAGAGGAGAGATACTTGACAGAAAAGGTAAGGTATTGGCAAAGAATAGAGCCAGTTTTGCTGTTTATGTTATACCTTTTGAAGGGAACAGGGAGGAATCTCTGAAAATATTAAGTGGGATAATTGGTATCCCCTATGCGGAGATAAAGGGAAAACTGGATAAGGCTTCTAATAGTTTGCAACCGGTGAATATACTTCCAGATGCCAGTATAGAGATTGTAGGGAAGATAAAAGAGTTAGAGGATAAACTACCTGGAGTTTTAGTAGTAACAGATGTGATCAGAGATTATCCTTATAAAAATATCGCCTCTCATATCCTGGGATATATAGGAGAGGTTTCCAGTGAAGAGATGAAGATATTTCAGGAAGATGGGGTAAGAATGGGCGATACTATAGGCAAGGCTGGAATTGAGAGGGGGTATCAGGTAGCACTTATGGGGGTAAGAGGAGGGGAACAGGTAGAGGTAGATGCTATGGGAAGACCCATAAAGGTGCTTGGTACGGTTCCCCCAATTCCTGGTTCGACTCTTGTAACGACCATAGATCTGGACCTGCAAAGAATAGCTACAGAATCTTTAAAGAGAAGGGGGTTACCGGGAGCTATAGTTGCGATAGACCCTCAAAATGGAGATATCCTGGCTATGGTAAGCAGTCCAGACTATGACCCTAATAGCTTTGCCAAAGGGATAAGTGCAAAAGAGTGGGAGAGACTCCTCTCTCCTGAAAGACCTCTTCTAAATAGAGCCATATCTGCTGTTTATCCACCTGGTTCTACTTTTAAGGTAGCTGTTGCTCTGGCTGCTCTGGCTGAGGATATAGTAAATGAAGATTCAGTATTTTACTGCCCTGGGTCAATGGTTATAGGAAATCGTAGATTTAAATGCTGGACTTCTCATGGAAGGATAGACTTTTTGGATGCAATAGCTGACTCCTGCGATGTGTCTTTTTATACTATGGGGATTAAAGTTGGAGCAGAAAAGATAGCCAGGTATGCAAGATTGCTTGGATTGGGAGATCTAACTGGGGTAGATATCCCTGGTGAAACAAGAGGGCTTATACCTGAACCTTCCTGGAAAAAGGAACCGTGGTATATAGGAGATACAGCTAATATGTCTATAGGACAGGGATATGTCCAGGTTACTCCAATACAGATGGCTGTCCTTGCAAGTACGGTAGCAAATGGCGGCAAGGTATATAAACCGAGGGTCGTCTCAGAGATAGTAAATCAGGATGGGACTAAGACCTCACAGCCAGCGGTGCTTGTAAGAGACCTGTCTAAATTTAAAAAAGAAATTGCTATAATTAAGAAGGGTATGAAGATGGTTGTAGATACTGGTACAGGGACTTCAGCCAGAGTTAATGGAATAAGTGTTGCCGGGAAAACAGGAACAGCAGAAAATTTCCCCACTAAAAGTAATCCTCAAGGAAAGGACCATGCCTGGTTTATTGCATACGCCCCGACGGATAATCCTAAGATAGCACTATCTATAGTTGTGGAACAGGGGGGACACGGAGGGTCCACTTCTGCTCCTATCGCAGCTGAAATAATCAGTTATTATTTAACCGGTAAGAGTATAATAAAAGGAGGAGAATGGAAGGGAGACTGAGATGGGCATCACAGTAAAGGGAGAAAGAAATTATCTGATTATAAAGATAGATGGTGAAGTCGGAGAGGATGACATTGAAAATTTTAAGACTCAGCTGGATAGAAATAAGAACTTCTTTAGAAGGGGTAAAGTTCTTATAAAATATAGTGGAGAGAGTATACCCAGTAGTCTTCTGAACAGGATAATTACTTTATTATCTGATATTGAAGATGTAAACATTATAGGTGTTTTTACTGAGAATACCATGCAGAATGAGAGCAGTGCAATAGTGATAAAAAGAACCCTTCGTTCTGGGCAGAGTATAAGTTATAATGGAGACGTGGTAATAGTAGGGGATGTAAATGCAGGAGCAGAAGTTGTAGCCGAAGGGGATATAATAGTATTGGGAGCACTGAGAGGACTGGCTCATGCCGGTGCTATGGGAGATAGAGATGCTACGATATATGCAATGGAATTTTCTCCTGTACAGATAAGAATAGCTGACGTTATAGCCAGGTCAGCTGGAGAAGTGAAAAATAATCCCGTCCCGGAAATTGCCAGAATTAAAGATAATGGTATTATTATCGAATCTTTTCCTCATGGAGGTATAAGGTAATTATGGGTAAGACTATTGTGATAACTTCAGGTAAGGGTGGAGTAGGAAAAACAACTGCTGTTGCCAATATAGGTTCAGCACTGGCATCTATGGATCAGAAGGTTGTTCTTGTAGATGCAGATATAGGTCTTAGAAATCTTGATGTTGTTTTAGGATTGGAAAATCGTATAGTATATGATATCGTGGACGTGGTTGAGGGAAGAGCAAAGTTAAGGCAGGCACTTATAAAAGATAAGAGATTTCCCAATTTATGCCTTCTTCCAGCAGCTCAGACCAGAGATAAAGAGGCTGTTTCCCCAGAAGATATGATAAGATTATGTAGAGACTTGAGAGAGGAATTTGATTTTATCATTATAGATTCTCCTGCTGGAATAGAGAGGGGATTTAAAAATGCAGTAGCTCCGGCAGATCTTGCCATAATTGTAACTACCCCTGAGGTCTCAGCGGTAAGAGATGCTGACAGGATAGTAGGACTTTTAGAGGCTATGGAAAAAGAGGAGAGTAAACTTATAGTCAACAGGGTAAGGACCAAACTGGTTAGCAGGGGAGATATGTTAAGCGTAGAAGACGTACTGGATATCCTCTCTATCGACCTTATAGGGGTGATTCCAGAGGATGAACATATAATTATATCGACCAATAGAGGAGAACCTCTAATAAATAACAACAGTGCCCCAGCCGGAAGGAGCTTCCTGGATATTGCAAGACGTATCCTGGGTGAAGATGTCCCTATAAATATGTATACCGAAGATGAGAACCTGTTTACCAGGCTCAAGCGTCTTATAGGATGGAGGTAGGGATGAGTACAATAATAGAGAGCATAAAGAGATTATTTGCTCATGAGACATCCAGTAAAGAGATTGCCAAAGAGAGATTGAAGCTGGTGCTTATTCATGACAGGAGCAGTATCTCTCCAGAGATAATAGAACAGATTAAAGAAGAGATGATACAGGTTATCTCCAAACATCTGGAGATTGATAGAGGTGGGATGGATTTCTCTTTAGAGGGAGAAGAGGATTCTATAGCACTGATGGTTAGTATTCCTATAAAGGGGATGAAGAGAAATAAGAAAAAGAGTAGAGATTGATTTTCCTTCTCTTATTCTGATACTCTTAGCCTTTATCTTGTCAGGTATAGGTATCATAGCAATATATAGTGCTACCTACTGGAAGGGTCCTGATCTCTGGGATAAGCAGTTTATTTCAGTCCTGCTGACTATTCCTGTAGTTATAATCTTCAGATATATAGATTATAAGATACTAGTAAGGTTTGCCCCCTATATCTATTTGGTTTCTCTACTGTTTCTGGGGGCTACCCTGGTTCTGGCTTCACCTGTAAAGGGGGCTAGAAGATGGTTATATATAGGAGGATTTAACTTTCAGCCGTCAGAATTAATAAAATTGGCTCTTATATTAGTTTTAGCTGATCTTATAGAAGCCAAAAAGGGTGAATGGAGTGAACTCTTCTTGTTTATAACCTGTTTAGGATTAACACTTATACCGTTCCTGATTACTGCTATGCAGCCAGACCTTGGGACTGCTGTTATCTTGATGGTTATATTTATGGTGACTATCTTTGTTTCTCAGATTCGAATAAGATATATCATTTTTCTGATAGGATTGGGGATTACAAGTATCCCATTAGCCTGGAAATACCTTCTGATGGATTATCAAAAGGAGAGGATACTCACCTTTTTAAACCCGAATAGAGACCCTCTTGGTGCCGGTTATCATATTATACAGTCCAAGTTAGCCATAGGCTCTGGAGGACTCCTAGGGTACGGATTTCTTAACGGACCACAGAATAGATTAAAATTCATTCCGGAACAGCATACCGATTTTATATTCTCTTTAATAGGGGAAGAATTCGGTTTTATCGGATCTTTACTGGTTATTATCCTTTTTCTTTTCCTGTTTACAGTGGGGTTATATATATCATCCAGGAGTGATACTAAAGCAGGTCTACTGATGGGTGTGGGAATTATTTCTATGCTCTGTGTCCATGTATTTATAAATATAGGTATGACCATAGGTTTATTACCAGTTACAGGGATACCACTGCCGTTCATAAGTTATGGAAGGAGTGGATTGATGGTCAATATGATGGGAATTGGGATCCTTTCTTCCATAAGTAAAAGGAGAGTGAGATGAACTATCCATTTGATCTACTTTATAGAATAAGGAAACCGGCAAGTTATATCGGGAATGAATACAATATAATCAGAAAAGATTTTAAAGATAAGATTAAAATAGCGCTTGCCTTCCCCGATACCTATGAGGTGGGGATGTCAAACTTGGGTTTTTCTATCATTTACAGTATTATAAATAGCAGGGAAGATTCTTTGGCAGAAAGGATATTTGCCCCATGGGTAGATATGGAAGAGGCTTTGAGGAAACGGAGGATTCCACTTCTGACTCTGGAGAGTGGTAAGACTATCAGTGATTTTGATATCCTCGCTTTTTCTATACCTTATGAATTAAACTATTCCAATATACTTACCATTTTAGACCTCTGTGGACTTCCTTTGTTATCTTCTGAGAGGGAGGGACTGCCACTTGTAATAGCTGGTGGTACCTGTACCTCACATCCCTCTCCCATCATTCCCTTTATAGATTGCTTTATAGTCGGTGATGGGGAAGAGGTTATTAACGGAATAATAGATGCATTTAAAGAATGGAAGAATAATAGCGAACAAAAAGGAGAGCTTTTAGAGTCTTTAAGCGGTATAGAAGGCATCTATGTTCCTGGCATCAGTAGATATGTCAAACGAAGGATAGTAGAAGATATTAACACAGTTCAATACCCCACTTCTCCGCTTGTACCAAACACGGAGATAGTGCATGATAGAGCTGTGGTAGAGATAATGCGTGGGTGTACTAGGGGATGCAGATTTTGTGAGGCTGGGTTCCTCTATCGTCCAGTAAGGGAGAGAAGTATAGAGAATATAAAGAGACTGTCGGAAGAGATTCTCAGATCTACCGGATATGGGGAGATTGGTTTTTTATCTCTGAGCGCCAGTGACTATAGTAATTTAGAGGGCTTGACCAGATATATAGAGGAATCATTAGTCCCCTCACACATATCTGTATCGATACCTTCTCTAAGGATAGATACTGTGTCAGGTGACTTCTACAAGGCTATAGGCGAAATAAAGAGAGGACTTACATTTGCCCCGGAGGCTGGGACTCAAAGGTTGAGGGATGTAATAAATAAAAATATAACCGAGGATGATATATTTAAGACTGTAGAACTTGTTTCCAGAGAAGGATGGAAAGCTGTG
>Ga0209409_1000513_pt1 | contig 39754 bp, 38 predicted proteins | sample AD_JPNMR1_MetaG_FD_184424 | JGI IMG/M metagenome (GOLD analysis project Ga0209409, IMG submission 184424) | Active sludge microbial communities of municipal wastewater-treating anaerobic digesters from Japan - AD_JPNMR1_MetaG (SPAdes) (version 2) | ecosystem: Engineered > Bioreactor > Anaerobic... | reverse complement strand
GTCTACCAGAAACTGACTATTTTTTACCGCAACAGAAAAACTTTTTTTACTTACATCAATCCCACAAAAATACTTTTCATCCATCATTTCACCCCCTGGTTAAAGTGTTCTGGAAGAGGGACTGCTCTCGGTCTCAACCTCCCGCGAAAGATGAGCCATGTTTGCTCAATCAACCTATCTGAGACCGGGAGAGCAGAAAACATACTCCTTTTTGAGCCTATTAGCTCAGGAACAATGGTGTTTTCCTCTCCCGGATTTATTATAAACTTTTTTCCTCTCATTTTGTTACCTTTTTTATTAAACAACAATTTTAACTAGGAGGAACTATGGCAGCAAAATTCGGAAAAATTGAGATGACTGTATGGAAATTTATTCGACTGGTGATTTTCCTTGTAATCACAATAACAGGATTTGTCCTAAGTCATTATAATCCTCAATTTGCAACATTTGGTTGGGGATATACATTTGGACTCATAGGAATGGCAATTTTAATCGGTTGAATCAAGATGCCATGTTCAATATTACTTCGTGTAAGTTCTTAATTTGACTGGTTTTTGCGTCACCACCAGGGTACGCCCATTGAATTTTCTGTTCTGAAGGAAATTTTCCAGTTTCAATAAATACTTCTGAAATTTTTTTGATATCTTTTATCGCCAATAAATATTCATTATTATCAACATTGATACATTCAACAAATTCTTCTGGTATCTGGACAATTTTTTTTGCTGCAACGTAAACAAGCCCATTGAACATTACAAATGGTTCTGTATCAGAAAGAAGTGTCAGTGGCCGTTGGTGGTTGCCGAGCAGGTAATCGACATAATACTCGATATTATCTTGCAAGAGATTGTCATACGGTTCTTCCAGTACTTCCTGTTTTCCATTATTCCATTGTATTTTACATTGCGCGTAAAATCCTTTTTCACCTTGTGCGTTTCCTTCAAATTGAATTTCCGCATTATCACAATATATTTTCTCAATATCCTTAGTTTTTTCTGAACAAGCATGTGTTAACGCAATCCTGATATCTTTTACATGCTCTGTTGAGGCAAGCGTGAATATAGTATCCATTCCTTGAATGTTATGCGCTCGGTATAATTCTGCTCGAACCTCTTCCACAGGGTCCCACGAAAAAATATCTGTTGTACCACACCAGAACAAAATGTTATGAATATAATGGCTGATTGCGTTACCAAAACACGAATCAAGCACAAACTTATTGTCAAGAATAAGCTTACCAGCCCATGGAGACCGCTTAAAATACGACGCATACCTTGGCCAATGACCAATAAAAGTGATTTTCTTTATTCCACCAAATTCACCTGAAATAAGCCTTTGTTTAATTTTCTGCCTTAATCTTTGAACAATGAAGTTAAATCCAACAGTTGTCTGCTTTATGGCATTTTTTTCCCTGGTTAGCATCTCTTGGAGTTCAGAATAGTCAAGGGTTGGTGGTTTTTCGAGGTACACCGGTAATTTGCGTGTTACGGCCTGGTTGTGCATTTCGGCGTGAAGATGAATGGGGGTAGGGATTGTAACGAAATTTAGTTTTGAGGAAAATCTGTCAAGCATTTCGATATAGTTATGAAAAAGTACAACGTCTCGCTGGTGAATTTCCAATTCTTTAATTATATGAGCAAATTTTTCTACTGCGATATCACAGGTGCAAAGAAGTTTGACCTTCTTTTTCCGTTCGAGTTCGTAAACGGCTTTGTGATGTGCAACTGCAAATCCACCCAATCCGATAATACCTACGTTTAATTGTGAATTCATTTGTCATCTTCCTGTCAAGTGTTTTTTTACCCATATCATCGCTTCGATACCGTGCCAGCGATGCTCTCCATCGAAGACAACATGTTTAAAAAATTTCTCTTTTCCAAGAATTCCGTAAGCTTTCTTGATCGTCTCGGTCTGAGAATACACATTTTTCAACCCACTTTTTCCATTAAGTGGGTCGTTTGTCCCAGTTTCAACCAACAATGCCCTCGGTGCAATTAATGCTGCGATATCGCCCATATCAAGGTATCGATACAAGTGGGGAACATAGTTACAGGAGCAGTTTGTACACATTTCCAGAAGAGATTCTTTGTATCCGTACATATAACCGCTAATGACATTGCACTTAATTCTGTCATCAAGAGCACTTGACCATAAAGTTTGTAATCCTCCTCCTGAAAGTCCTACGCATGCAATATTATTTTTTTCTGCATCGTTCCTTGTTCTTATGTAATCAATCAACCTGTGCACATCCCATGCCCACATTCCTGTGACAGTCATTCCAAGAGGAATTGCCATATTGTTCAGCCAGAGGCATGAAGATGAAAGAATGTTTTCCTTTGCCCATTTTTCCTGCCTTTCACCAAAGCCCCTGGCATCAGGACAGAACACCAAAAATCCCTGTTTCGCAAATTGCACACCATAATCATAATTATAATGTTTGATGGCATCAGCAATTTCTGGTATATCGTTTCTTCCAGCAACTGAGTATTTCCCGCCGCTTCCATGGCCATGTAGCGCTATAACCACTGGAAATCTTTCTCGTTCCTGTTTTGGCTTTAGCAAATAAAACGGCATCACTACATCCGGTTCTGTTTTTATTTCCATATGTATCCTGTAAAATTCTAAAAACTCAACAGTTTCATTGATTCTGGGTTCTGGCTTGCATTTCTGGAACAAATGATAACCAATCAACTGTTTGAGTTTTCTTCTTGTTTTATTCTTCCACTGGATAAATTCTTCATGATTTTTTGCGCGAAACGAAAATGGTCTTTCCTGCATCTCAAAGAATTTTTCTAAATGCAAAGCAGTTGTATACTTTTCCATCTGAACCTCCTATATGAATACTACATTATAAACAGACGATAGAAATTTGCAAATCATAACTGATCGTGGCTACTAAGTTTTTTAATGTGTGATATACTATTTATATGAGTTTCCTGGAATTAGCGAGAAAACGCCAAAGTGTAAGAGAGTACAGGCCTGACTCAGTACCTCAAGAGGTACTTGATAGATGTTTTGAAGCTGCAAGAATTGCTCCTTCTGCATGCAATTCTCAGCCATGGAGTTTTATTGCTGTTACTGATAGAAAATTAATTGAACAGATCGCAGATCGAGCATTTTCTGGCATTTATAGTCTCAATAGCTTTGCAAAAAGTGCGCCAGTGATTGTGGTTGTGATTACTGAACGATCCCGATATTCAGCATGTCTTGGTGGATATTTTCGTGGAACACAATATAACTTGATTGATATAGGAATCGCTGTTGAGCACTTTATTCTTCAGGCAACAGAAGAAGGTCTTGGTACATGCTGGATTGGTTGGTTTAATGAAAAGGAGATTCACAGGATTTTAAACATTCCTTCAAGACGGAAAATCGATATTCTTGTTACTGTGGGATATCCAGTAAACAATGAAATCAGGGAAAAAAGGAGAAAATCTCTTGATGAAATTAGAAAATATAAATGAGAGGAGGATTTTATGAAACGAAAAATTCTGGCAATGTGCTTGGCGGCTTTTCTTTTTTCTTCCATGACCGTTTTTGCAGCACCGACAAAATCACTGGTTAAAAGAATTAACGAAGCGAAAGAGTTTCTCGATGATATCATGGAAGCCCCTGATACTGAAATACCTGCTGCTTTGTTTGAAAATTGTAAGGGTATTGTGATCATGAAGCAGTACAAAGCAGGTTTTATCTTTGGTATTAAGGGTGGTTATGGTATTGCCATGGCAAAAGATGAAAAAACAGGCGAGTGGAGTCCACCGGCGTTTGTAAAATCTGGAGAAGGTAGTTACGGAGTTCAGATAGGGGGTCAGGCAGTTGATTCGATATTGCTAATCATGAATAAAGAGGGCATGGAAATGTTGATGAAAACTAAGTTTAAGATCGGTGTTGACGGCTCTGTGGCAGCAGGTCCAGTTGGAAGAGATGCATCTGCAAAACTTGGTCCAGGAACCGCAATTTTAGTATATTCTCGCGCCAGAGGCCTATACGCAGGGGCAACAATTGAGGGCGGATTAATCATCAACGACGATAAAGCAAATGAACAATTTTACGGTATTAAAGGAATTACTGTTCAGGACATTTTATTTGCAAATACTGTAGAAGTGCCTGATGCTGCCAGACCTTTAATAGAAGCGCTAAAAAAATATGAGACAAGGTATAAGGAAATAAAAGATAGCAAGATGCAATGAAAACAGTAGAAATCAAAGTAACAACAGGAACAAACAAAATCCTTCAAAAAGCAGTTGATGATTGTTATCAGGCAGGCGGAGGGACTGTCAAAATCTCTGCAGGTACATTTCATATGTTTGATTCCCTTCATCTTCGTAGCAATGTGAATATTATCGGTACAAAAGGCAAAACCATTTTTAAAAAGTGCAGGTCCTTTTCGTCAAAATTGTCAGCTGATATCGGGTATGGACATTATGATGTGTCTGTTGAAAAACCGCATTTGTTTAAGCCAGGAATGGGAATATATATCAGAGATGCAAATGGTATGGGTTTTTACGGCACAGTGGCAACTATTACCTGGAAGGACAAAGACAGCCTAGGTATAAGCAGGATGTTGAACCATGATTACGCCAGAATAAGAAATGCAATGGTTTCAACAATTTTTCCTGTTATCAGTGGATACTATGCCAGCAACCTGGTGATAGAAAACATTACCATTGATGGCAATGGGAGGGAAAATGATTTCATAGACGGCTGCCGCGGTGGAGGAATTTTTCTTTTGCAGTGCCATGGTATAAAACTAAAGGGTGTGACTGAAAAAAATTATAATGGTGACGGCATCAGTTTTCAGCAGTGTACAAAACTAATGATAGAAGAATGTGAAGTACTGAACAACTACGGTTCAGGACTTCACCCTGGAAGTGGTTCCGCAGGAGTGATTATGAGAAATTGTAAAATCAGGGGTAATGGAAAGGATGGCGTATTCTATTGTTTGCGTGTGACTTATACTTTACTTGAAGATTGTGAAATTTCAGAAAATGGAAATGATGGTATTTCTATTGGTGCAAGAGATACAGACCATATTATCAGAAGCAATTTTATAACAAAAAATTGCAGATATGGCATCTATTTCAGAAAAGCAGACAGAGTTATGGGTGGACACAGAAATTTGATTGATTCCAACATCATTGTTAATAATTGCCAGAAGGAAGGTAAAGCAGAAGTTTTCATAGAAGATACAACCGAAGATATCTGGTTTAAGAAAAATAAAATTCAGGGTGGAAAAAATTTACAATTTGGAATCATCGCCGGAAAAAGTTGTAAAAGGATCTGTCTCGGTAAGGACAATGAATTTATCAATTTGAAACATAATGTAAGTCCTGATATCGTTTTTTCATATTCTCTTCCAAGGAAAATTTCAGTGGGACCTGAATATCTGAATAATAAGTCGGTAAGGCATTTGAATATTGAGTTACAGTGAATTTTGTGGTAATATAATTGCCCACAGTTATTTGTTTTGACCAGGAGGGACAATGGATTTGCAGGGTAAAAAAATGGGAATTCTTGTTGGAGGAGGTCCTGCACCAGGAATTAATGGCGTTATTGGTGCTGCAACAATAGAAGCAATTAACAATGGTATTGAAGTTGTTGGTATCTACGATGGATTTAAGTGGCTATCCCAGGGCGATATCACCCATACAAAGAAACTTAACATCAACGATGTAATAAAAAGCCGTTTTGAAGGTGGCTCAATTTTGAATACTTCACGTGAAAATCCTACAAAAAGTGAAGAAAAGATGAAGAATGTCGTCGATTCTCTTAGGAACCTTGGCATCGGATGGTTGGTGACTATTGGGGGAGATGATACCGCGTTCAGCGCTAGTCAAACATATAAATTTGCAAATGGAACTATCAGGGTAGCTCATGTGCCAAAAACTATTGATAATGATTTACCACTTCCTGCAAATATGCCTACCTTTGGCTTTCAAACAGCCAGACATGTTGGCGCAGAACTCGTCGCAAATCTTCTCGAGGACGCAAGAACCACACATCGATGGTATCTGGTAGTTGCTATGGGAAGAACTGCTGGACATCTTGCTCTTGGCATGGGTATTGGTGGTGGTGCCACAGTTACAATTATTCCTGAGGAATTTAAAAAAGCACCTACCATTGATGATGTTTGTAGTATCATTGAGGGCTCGATTTACAAAGCAAAGGCACTGGGACAGGATTATGGTGTTGCCGTGATCGCAGAAGGAGTAGGAGACCTTTTGAAAGAAGAATTAAAGGACAATCCTCTTGCAGTTGTTGAATATGATGAGCACGGACACTTCAGAATGGCTGAAGTGCCATTGTGCTTGATTATCAAAAGAACCCTGAACCAGAGATTTCAAAGTAGAGGCGAAAAGGCACAATTTGTGGATATCACGATAGGATATGAATTAAGATGTGCAAAGCCAATACCTTTTGATATTGAATATACACATCAACTTGGTTGTGGTGCAGTGAAATATTTGCTCGACAAAACAGAAGGTGGGTACAAGTCCGGAGCACTGATATCAATTCAAGCAGGAAAGATCGTTCCGATTTCTTTTGATGACATACTTGACCCAAAAACGGGAAAAACTGCTGTAAGGAAGGTCGATGTCTCTGCAGATTATTATATGGCTACGCGGGACTTGATGATCAGGCTTGAAAAATCCGATTTTGAAGATCAAAAGAAACTGAAAAAGATTGCATCAGCAGCGAAGTGTGATGTCGAAGAATTTAAGAAAAGATATTCTGGATTAGTATAAAACTGAACAATAAATGAGTTTATTTTTATCTGACAGAAGATGATAATACATCCGGGCAAGCACACAAAACTGAAGTCCTTTCCTGTTCCAATCAAAAGTGTGAAGATTACAGGATTTTTCAGCCGTTATCTTGAAAATAACAGAAAAATCAGCATCCCTCTTTTGTACAGATTATTTGAGAAATATGGAACCATTGACAATTTCAGAGTGGCTGCGGGTCTTAAAAAAGGAGAAATCACCAGACGACTTGCTACTGACTCTGACCTGTACAAATGGATGGAAGCAGTATCCTGGGATTTACACAGCGACTATAATGAAAGTCGTGCAACCCTTCTCGAGAATCTTATAAAACTCATTTCCAGGACACAAGAATCATCCGGTTATATTGATACTTTTTATACCGGCTCGTTCAAGAAATTAAGATTTACAGACCTTGATAATGGCCATGAACTTTATTGTGGAGGCCATCTGATACAATCTGCAATTGCGCATTACAGGACTACAGGAAAAAGTCATTTTCTTGACATTGCAATAAAATGGGCAAATTTCATTCTGAAAAAGTATGAAGCAAAACAGATTTTAAAAAATGACGGACATCCTGAAGTTGAAATGGCTCTCGTTGAGTTATATCGTACCACAGGAAATGAAAAATATTTATATTTGGCAGAACAAATGTTGACGATGCCTTACGTGCATCTTGGGAACAAAAATTTTTTGCAGATGAAAGAGGTAAATGGTCATGCTGTAAGAATGATGTACCTTTGCTGTGGTGCATCTGATTATTATGGGGAAAGTGGTGACATAAAATATTTCAAAAAGTTAAAACTTCTGTATGATGACCTATGTGCCGGGAAATATTACATCACAGGAGGAATTGGTTCGAGATATCAAGGCGAGAGTTTTGGCCTGAAGTACGAACTACCCAATTTACGTGCTTATTGCGAAACTTGCGCCTCAATCGCGCTCATGATGTGGTTGTACAGGATGTTTCTACTTGAACCAGAATCACATTATTTTGATTTGTTTGAAACCGCACTTTATAATTCCTTTCTCGCTTCTGTATCGCTGAATGGTAAAAAATACTTCTATGTTAACCCACTTTCTTCTACGGGAACTCACCAGAGACAATTTTGGTACAGAACAACCTGTTGTCCTCCAAATTTTCAAAGGTTTATGGCGAGCTTACCAGGTTATTTCTATGCAGTAAATAACAACAGTATCTGGGTTAATCTTTATGATGAAAATCAAGCAATTATTGAACTACCTTCTGGGGATAAAATATCTCTTGATATTAAAACAAAATACCCCTGGAATGGTAACGTTTTTATCAATACAAGTTCTCCAAAAAGACCGATTTATCTATATCTAAGAATTCCCTCATGGAGCCATAAAACGATAGTTAATGATGGTAGAGTAACCATCTTTTCAAAATCAGGTTGCTATCACCGTTTGAAAATCATAGGAAGTACAATGATTCAGCTAAAATTCGACATTTCCAGCAAATTTTATGTATCCCATCCATCTGTTGAGTCAAATCGAAGTTGTATTGCAATAAAAAGAGGACCAATTGTGTACTGTTTTGAGGATATAGATAATAAATTTAATATCTTTGATTTCAGTGTACCACAACAAAATCTTATTGAAAAATTTGAAGAAATTCTCGGAGGAATCTTTGCTCTTTATGGAAACGGGTACGCCGGAGAAAATCGTTTACCTCTATATCAAGTGTGCCAGGATTGTAGTCAGAAACAATTTTTTTACAAAAATGTAAGGTTTAAAATGATACCATATTTTGCCTGGGCAAACAGAAGACAATCAAAAATGATAATCTGGGTTCCTTATACCAGGGAACATAAAGATGAATAGAACCATGAGATTGAATGAAAAGATGATCAAAGGACTGGTGAAAAAATATGGAACACCATTGTTTTTAATTTATTCTTCCAGATTGATGGAACGTGTAAAGCTTTTTCGTGAATTGCTACCACGAATCGAACCATTTTATGCTGTAAAAGCAAATTCTCATCCTTCAATATTGAAATTTTTTTTAAAAAACGGTTTAGGTTTTGATGTTGCTTCAAAAAATGAGATAGAGACAGTTTTGAAACTCGGAGGAAATCCTGAAAAAATGATTTTTGCAAATACCGTGAAGTCACCTGAATCACTGAAATTTGCACAAAAAAGCAGAGTGCTGTTGATGACCTTTGATTCTGAATACGAACTAACCAAAATCGCAAGGTTTTGCCCTGATGCTGGTGTCATAGTAAGAATTAAAGTTCCTAATGTTGGCTCTGTCGTTGAGTTGTCCCTTAAATTCGGGGTAGAACCCGCAGATGCGGTTCCACTTTTGATAAAGGCGTATAAAATGGGGTTAAAACCAGTAGGAGTTAGTTTTCATGTTGGTTCTCAGTGTATGGAAGTTTCAAATTTTGTTGAAGCGCTAGAAATTTCCTCTATTATTTTTCACGACGCTCTCCTGAAAAAAATTCCACTTGAAATTCTTGATATCGGAGGTGGCTTTCCGATAATTCATTCTGACTCTGAGCACGACATTTTCCCGCAGATGGCTGAAAGAATTTCAACTGAAATTGACAGATTATTTGACAAGAACATAAAAATTATTGCAGAACCAGGAAGATTCCTCGTAGGTCCTGCCTGTATTCTCGTTACTCGTGTTATAGGCAAATCCATCAGGAATAACAAACACTGGTATTATCTTGATGATGGAGTTTATGGATGTTTGTCGGGTATTGTCTATGATCACTGTAAATACCAGTACAGAGTTTTTAAAAAGGGTCCTACCCAGATTTCAACACTTGCCGGTCCAACATGTGATTCTTTCGATGTGATCTCAATCAGTGAAGAACTACCAGAACTTGAGTTTGGAGATATTGTATACGTTGAAAACATAGGCGCGTATTCGCTTGCTTCAGCGACTCATTTTAACAGTATTCCACCGGCAAAGACAATATTTATTAACACAGGAGGTTGATATGAAGCGTGAACATAGGGTGAGAATAAATTTGAATGAACTACCCGACTGGATGAGAAAAAAGAAATGTCCACATAAGGCGAAATATCTTTCTGGTTTAAGGATACTGCCCGGAAAAATAACCGGGAAGCAATCGCTTGAAGAACTGATTGATAATGCTTTCCTAGCTTACAATGCAGCCAGATTAAAGGAGGGTTGCAGGCTTTTTACTGAAAAAATGCTTGCTGATGACGTGACTGTTGGAATGAGTCTTGCAGGTGCCTTAACTCCTGCTGGGCTTGGACCAAGCTCAATTGTACCTTTGATTGAAGCAGGCTTTGTTGACTGGATTGTTGCAACAGGTGCGAATCTTTACCATGACCTTCATTTTGCATTTAATCTTCCTCTTTACGTGGGCACGCATCTTGTTGATGACGCAGACCTGAGAAAAAATGATGTTGTAAGGATTTATGATATATTTCTTGGGTATACAGATTGTTTGATGCAAACCGACAAAATTTTAAGGTCAATTCTTGTTCAACCAGAATTTCAAAAGGAAATGGGAACAAGCGAGTTTTATCATCTTCTTGGGAGATATGCCAATGAATTTGAAAAAAGGAATAAATGTTACGGGGTATCAATTCTTGCTTCAGCCTATAGGGCAGGGGTACCACTATTTACCAGCTCACCAGGAGATTCTACAATAGGAATGGATATTGCTGGACTAGAGATTGAGGGAAATAAATTGAAAATCAATCCGAGTATTGATGTAAATGAAACAACTGCTATTGTTCTCAACGCAAAAAGGTCAGGAGGAAAATCCGCTGTCTTTCTTGTGGGTGGTGGCAGCCCCAAAAATTTCATGCTTCAGACAGAACCCCAGATACAGGAAATTCTTCTCATCAGGGAAGTTGGACATGATTACTTCTTTCAAATCACAGATGCTAGACCTGACACTGGAGGACTTTCTGGCGCTACACCTCATGAAGCAGTTTCATGGGGAAAAGTTGACCCAAATATGCTGCCTGACGCGATTGTATGTTATCTTGATTCTACAGTAGCATTACCGATCATTACTCACTATGCTCTGGCAAAACATAAACCAAGGCCATTAAAGAAACTATATTATAAAAAAGAAGAATTGCTTGAAAAACTCATCCGTGAATATTTTGCGCACAATCCCAGGAAAACGGTTGGTAATATTGACGAAATAAAGAAATTTCTGTAATAAACTAACTTCTGGTATAACTGATTTCAGGTAGAATATCCTGTAAAAAGAGCATGCCCGTATAAAATGGTTTTCCATCAACTGTTTCCACGACAGGAATAATATGCAGGTTGGTTTTTCTAAATATCTTGATCGCGTCTTCCACTGTGGAATCTTTTTCAATAAATGGATATTGAGAATCAAGTAAATCCGCTGATATAATCAGGCATGCCATATCCTCGCTGAAAATTATGTCACGAACATCTTCCAGATGTACAACTCCTTTAAATAAATAATTTTCATCAACAACAGGATAAACCGAAAACTCTGTATTTTTTAATTTTCTGGCGATGGCGCATATTGATGTCAAGATTCCAAAGGGTTTGATGTCATAGTGAATAAAGTCCTCAATGAATGAACGTTGTTTCTGCTGTGGAATGCCTGGAAACAAAAGAACTTTTGTCATAATGGGACTTACAATTGTTGTGATGATGCACAAGATTATCACAGCATTAAAAAGGACTTCTGGCAGAAGTCCAGCATCGTAAAAAACTACGCCAATAGCGAGAGCGCCAGTCAGCTGGGGTACTGAAAAAAAACCGAAACCAAGGGATTCTCTGATTGAAAACATTGCACTTCTTGAAGCAATATAGATGGAAATAATTCTCACTAACATCAACACAGCGATTGTGACCACAGCAACTAAAAAATTGTCCAAATATCTAAAAATATTTAAATCTACCTTTGCTCCAATGATGATAAAAACAATCGGTACAAAAATTGCTGAGGAAATAAAGTTGATATTATTTCTGACCATCCTGTTTATATCAATATTGGCAAGCGAAATTCCAGCGAAAAAGGCGCAAACAACTGCAGGCACCTGAAGAAATGCTCCGATAGACACCACAATAACCACGAGCATTAGAAGTATTGTTGTTTCATCCTCAGGGGTATTAATACCTTTAAGTCGCCTTAAAAGTTTTTCCTGAAGGAGCGGCAGTCCTTTGAAGACAACAATAAAAAAGCCGGATGCAAAAAAGAAAAATTTCAGAATACCATATAATTCATTTGAAATATGAAAGGCAAAAATAATCGTAAAAATAAAAAGGCTGACAAGATCTGAAAACACAGAACTAACAATAAGTTGGCTGAAAAATTTCTTTCTTACATGACTCATCCTGCCGGTAAATTCTCTGAACAGTTGTACTACAACTTCTGAAGCAGGGGAGCCAACAAGAGTGAGCATGTAAAAAGATAAGAACAATCTGTTGTCAAATCCGGCATATCCTGATATTAAAAAACCATAAATAAAGCCAGCCAGAGATGGGATTACCATATTGAACAAAAATAAACGAGACACAGATGTTCTATCTCTTGATGGTGTGATTTTTAGTTCAAGCCCTGCGGAAAACATCAGAAGAATAATTCCAAGTTCATAAAAATAACTCAGAGATGAAACGTTTTTTACCAGATTTAAACCCGACGGACCAAACAATATTCCGGCAACGATATAAACAACCAGCGTCGGAATTTTTAAAATTGCTGCCACAGGTCTGGCAAAACAAATCGTTATAAATGCGGCCAGAAAAAAGCCGAATGTTTCTCCCATGGTTAAATTTTATGATAAAAGCATATTGCGCGTCAAAATTTCGACTAAACCATTTTGATGCTGTTTCGTCATAATATCACAAACTTAAGAAAGGAGGTGAGTGAAATGAAAAGATTAATAATCATCATAGCAGCAATGATACTGGCAGGGACCTTCATGGTGCGTGCTGCTGACCAGCCAGCAGGAAAAGGCCCATGGAACAAAGGAAAGCACGGTGGAGAAATGAAAAGAGGTTCGGGTGGAATGGGGCTCGGCCTTTATTCTCAGCTTAATCTCACTGAAGAACAAAAGGCAAAGATACAGGAGATCCAGAAAAGCAGGCGCGACCAACTTTCAGCATTGAAAGAAGATACAACTTTGACTCCGGAACAAAAAAGAGAAAAAATGAGAACCATTATGGAAAGTTGTCAGAAACAGATGGATGAGATTTTAACTCCTGAGCAAAAGCAGAAACTTGATCAATTGAGAGAGCAGATGAGGGAAAGATGGAAACAGCATCAGCAAGAAAAAGGTAACAAACCATCTGACCAGCAGCCTGCAAAGTAATGAGATCAGCGGGGAGGATGCATCCTCCCCGCTTTTTTCAATTACATTCAGCCACCAGTGGTCCAGCAAGTTCCTTCAGAAAGAAAAGTTTTCCTGGTAGGGTTGGCATAAAACTGCTGGGAATCCAGATATCAGGACCATATCGAAGGGTAACCCATAAACTCATTCCCTGCCACATCATTCCTCTTCCCAGTGCACCATCGCAGCCACCGATGATTTTGTCTGCTTTCAGAAAAATTCCAGGTCCAATGGTATTGGCAAAACATGGAACAAGTGTGGTTCTGCTTTTGAAACTTGTGATGGCGTTTTGTTCGATTGTCAAAGGGTGTAATTTTGCTCCAAGGCGATACTGCTGCTTTTTCCATTCATCAACGGTTTTGAATTCTGCAGCGAAATGCGGCTCCCAGAAAGCGATATGAAATACTCGTCCAATACCAAAAATCACAACAAGTTTTGCGCCCTGTTTTCTCAGTTTTTCAATTGTTTCAGGATACGATGGAAGCAATCTTTTTGTAGCGAAATTTCTCTGGTTTTTCGGTATTGTTAGTTTTCCAAGAGGTCCATAGAATGCCTGTTCCATGGCATTTTGAAATGCTCCGGGATTGCTTGCTGGAAGTGTATTGCCATTTGCATCGCTCCATTCATCCATATTGAAGCCATATACATGCTGACATGACACGTTCCATTCTTTTAGAAAATACACAGCCCATTTATACATACCCATCGGACCAACGGGCAGGATTAGGATAAGTTTTCTTCCTTCTCTGGATGCAGAAGCAATTTCAGATGCTATTTCATGTCCCATTTTGATATCAAATTCCTCAAGAGAATTACAGGGAACAGGTTTAAAATCCTTGTTCCACCATTTTTGCCTTTCAAGAATTTTTTCAGGTGGATTAGAGCAGCACTTATCAATTTTCTTCAGATCCCATCCCTCTGGAAAAAAGTTTTCAAGCAATGAACCCTTAATCGTATTGATCAGGTCCATGCAACCTCCTTGTTTTAATCTTATTCGGCTTTTCCTGCGCACCCGAGGACATTTTTGCATTTCTCTATGTACATATTTTTTAGGGCCTCCCTGGCAGGTCCAAGGTATTTTCTCGGGTCAAATTCAGATGGATGTTCACTGAGATATTTTCGTATCATCGCGGTCATTACCAGCCGCCCATCTGAGTCGATGTTTATCTTACAAACAGCAGATTTTGCTGCCCGACGAAGTTGCTCCTCAGGAACTCCAGCAGCGTTTTCTATTTTACCCCCATATCTATTGATCATATCAACATATTCAGGAAGTACTGAGGATGCTCCGTGAAGAACGATAGGAAAGCCAGGAAGTCTTTTTTCACATTCTTCAAGAATGTCAAATCTGAGGGGAGGAACTTTTTCCCCTGGTTTTAACTTAAACTTGTATGCGCCGTGTGAGGTACCAATTGAGATTGCTAAACTGTCAACACCTGTTCTTGATACAAAATCCTGTACTTCTTCTGGTTTTGTGTAATGGGATTTTTCAGATGAGACGTGTTCTTCAATGCCAGCGAGAACCCCGAGTTCACCTTCCACAGTGACATCGAATTTGTGCGCGTAGTCAACAACCTTTTTTGTCAATTTGACGTTTTCTTCATAAGGGAGATGGGAACCATCGATCATCACAGAAGAAAAACCATTTTCAATACAGGAAACACATAATTCGTAACTATCTCCATGGTCAAGATGCAACGCTATAGGGATCTTTGACCCCATTTCTCTTGCCATTTGTACAGCACCCTGCGCCATATATCTTAACATCGTTTGATTCGCATATTGCCTTGCCCCTTTCGAAACCTGAAGAATTACAGGTGATTTTACCTCCACGCATGCGGTAATAATTGCCTGTAATTGCTCCATGTTATTGAAATTAAATGCGCCAACAGCATAACCACCTTCCATTGCTTTCTTAAACATCTCTCTTGTATTGACAAGCCCCAATTCTTTAAAACTGACAGGCATGTTTCCTCCTATTAGTGGGTTTAATGATGAGAATAATTTTAACACAAATTACAAAGGTGACAAAGGAAGATTATTTTTTAAGAACAATCTTTATAAACTCTTCACCTTTAATGACACCGAGACTGCCACTGGTACACGTCCGTTCATTAAATGATTCTACGTGATCCGGACGAATATCCGGATGATATACAAGAAATGGAACCTTTTGATTTGTATGTCCCCTTATAGAAACCGGAGTGTAATGATCCGGAATCACAGCAATTGCAGTATCCCTGAGATCAACTTTTTTAATGATTCTTCCAACAACTTTTCTGTCAAAGTCTTCAATACACTTGATTTTGAGATGCACATTTCCTTCGTGCGACGCTTCATCAGGTGCTTCAACATGTAAATAGACAAGGTCGTATTTTTCAATAGCTTCAACCGCTGCTTCTGCTTTACCTTCGTAGTTTGTATTATACAGGCCTGTGGCACCTTTAACATTGATCACGTCAAAACCAGCGTAAATTCCAATACCCTTGATAAGGTCAACAGCTGAAATCACTGCTCCAGTGATCTTATATTTTTCCTTCATCTGTTTCATGCTGGGTTTTCTGCCAGGTGACCAGGGCCAGATCAAATTTGCAGGTTGCTTGTTTTCTTTTACTCTTTCTAAGTTGACAGGATGTGCTTTTAATATTTGTTCTGATTGCTTAATAAGCTTTTTTAGTGTTTCCACGGTTTTCTGTGCATTATGATTCTTGCTGCGGGGCAAAAGGGTACGGACTTTTTTACCAACAAAATCATGAGGCGGGAAACACTCAATGTCTGAAGAAAAAATTTTTTTAACAACAAGAATGTGTCTGTAATCAAAACCATGGTAAAATCGAACTAATTCAGAAGAAAGTTTATCATTAAGCGCTTCTATCAAATGTCTGCTCTCATCAGATGAGATATGTCCTGCAGAATGACTAACGATGACGCCATTTTTAACAAATATTGTGTTGCAGCGGAAAACGACATCATCTTTGTCAAGATTGATGCCTATAGAAGCTGCTTCAAGAACTCCCCGGCCCTGATAACACTTCGTAGGCGAATAGCCAAGAATTACAAGATTCGCAACTTCAGAACCAGCTGGAAATCCAGGTGGAATAGTTTCCATCAGACCGCAGCGTCCAATTCTGGCGAGATAATCTATGTTTGGTGTTTGGGCAAATTCAAGTGGGGTCCTGTTGTTTAATTCTGCAACAGGAAAATCTGCCGCACCATCAGGAACAAGAATTATGTATTTCACCTCAGGATTTCACAAAATTGATAATAGTCGTTATCAATCACGATATATTTTTCTTCAAGTGCATCAAGTTTCAAAAGATTTTCAGGCACAGGCGGTTCGATATCCAAAATTTGTCTTATTTTTTCAGCGAATTTTGCTGGATTTGCTGTCTCAAAACAACATACAGGTTCATTGATATTTGCTTTCAATGCCGCAGCAACGCTCACCGCACCATGTGGTTCTATAATGAGGGAGTATTTTTGGTATACTTTTCTTATTGTATCATCTACCTCGTGTTCAGAGATTGCAAAGGATAGAAAATGTTTCCTCATCGACTCTAAATCCGGTGCTTTCTTCATAACGCCCTTTCTTATGACCTTTCCGTCTTTGTCCCTTTCATCAGTAAGCCAGCCACCATATAAATCTATTAACCGCGCCAGATTACTTGGATGACCAACATTCATTGCACTTGACGAACATTTTCTTGATGGTACAACAGGACTGTAAATGCCTGTTTCAAGAAACCTTGGGAATTCATCATTTTCATTGACAGCAACAATGAACTTTTTAATCGGCAATCCCATTTCCCTTGCAAGTACCCCACCCATGAGATTTCCAAAATTTCCAGATGGAACGCAGAATACCAGATCATCACAATTTGCTTCGACATATGCCTTGAAATAATAAACTGACTGCGGAAGTAATCTTCCAAAATTTATCGAATTGGCAGATGTTAGATTTAAATGGGATAGGGCAGGGTCATTGAATGCCCTCTTTACCAGTGCCTGGCAATCATCAAATGTTCCTCTGACTGCAATTGCTTTGATATTCTTCCCGAGTGTTGTCATCTGTTTTCTCTGTCTCACAGTAATTTCCTTCTCAGGGAAAAGAACGACAACATTAATGTTTTCTAAACCGAAAAATGCGTCAGCAACAGCTCCACCAGTATCTCCGCTTGTTGCTACAAGCACTGTCAGTTTTCTCGCCTCTTTCGATGCAACATAGTTCATCATACGGGACATCAATCGTGCAGCGAAATCTTTGAAAGAGGCAGTGGGGCCCTTGTCAAGATATAGAAGATACAGGTTCCGGTCCAGTTTTGCTAATGGAACAGGAAAATTGTACGCCTGTCTGCACAACTGATAGAGGTCGCTTTCCGGTATATCATCTGCAACGAAAAGTTTAACAATTTCGAATGCGATTTCATAATATGGCATGGTTGAAAATTTTTTGATATCCTGACGTGTAATTTTTGGGATTTCAACAGGAACATATAATCCATAGTCAGGTGCCTGTCCCTTTAATAAGGTCTCCTTAAATGTAACCGGCTGAGCCTGCCGGTTTGTGCTTCTGAATAGAATCTTTCCCATAAGTTTTTAAATGCGAATGTTTTTGAATGTTGGAAGATATTTTATATTCTTTTCAAAAAGTTCTCTCACCATTTTTTTGATCTCAGCAAGTGATAATACAGCGGCGCTCAACGGGTCATATGCTACTGCATGGAAAATCATTTCAGGGTCTCCTGTGATACAACCCTGTACTGCCATCTCTTCGCTTGCGATATTTATGTTATTCAGTGCCGCACATTGCGGTGGTAATGGTCCAACGTGAATTGGATTGAAGCCTCTTCTGTTTGCAAGAACCGGGACCTCAACGCAAGCATTTTCTGGAAGATTGTCAACAAGTCCTTTATTGAGTACGTTTCCATTAAATAGATATGGTTCACCACCAAGATAGGCATTGATAATGTATGCAGCGTACTCGTGACCTCTCTCGAGGGAAATCGGTTCTTTACTTGCCAGCCATTGTTTTACCTGTTTTTTCCACGTTTTTTCTGTTCTTAGATAATGCTTAAGAATGAACGCATATTCCCCTGGATTCCAGTTTGTTCCATGGGTACAGTATTTTTCAATAAGGTCGGGTCTTTTTCTAAACCACCAGTTGTATTCTGAGTTGTGTCCGCTTGATTCAGTTACATAGTATCCAAGATGCAAAAACATTTCATTTCTAACCAGTTCCTGATTATATATTTCCTTTCTGGTGGTAATGGCTTTCCTTATTGCAGGATATAAATCCACGCCATTTTTTTTGAATTCAATAAACCACGCCTGATGGTTAATGCCAGCACAGACATAATCAACTTCTTCATATTTCACGCCAGCCCAGTTTGCCAACATTTGCGCTGTTCCCTGAACACTGTGACATAATCCAGTGACTTTGACAGAAGTTTGTGACTGCATTGCTTTGCAGTTCATTGACATCGGGTTTGTGTAATTTAAAAGAATCGCATCAGGACACAGCTGTTCAATATCTCTACAAATATCAAGCATTACTGGAATTGTCCTCAGTGCCCTGAATATTCCGGCAACTCCCCTTGTGTCACCCACATTGATATTAACTCCGTACTTTTTCGGAATTTCAATGTCATGTCTCCAGACATTTGTTCCACCAACAAGAATTGTGCATAATACAGCGTTTGCACCTTTCAGTGCCTGTTTCCTGTCAAGTGTAGCTTCAATCACTGCTGGATATTTCCCAAGTTCAACAATTCTTTCGACTGCTTCTTTCGCAAAGGAAAGCCGTTCACTGTCAATATCCATCAATGCAATATGAGCATCCCTTAGCAGTGGAAAAGTCAACAGATCCCGCACAAGTCCTCTTGTAAATCCTAAACTTCCTGCGCCGATAAAACAAATTTTTGGTCTTGCCATTTTTTCCTCCAAATTTCTAAAGTTTTGATAAAAATTTTTTTGCCTGACTCATTAATTCATTCCAGTATATTCCGAGTCCAATCACATCTGCTCCCAGATTCAAAAAATTATATCCCATTTTAATATATTCTTCCATCTGTTGTAACGAACAGGGTGTTGAACAAAACTTTCCGTGCTGTTTACAGATTTCTGCGACTTTTTTCCTTGTTTCAATCACTTTTGGGTGATTGAAGTCCCCTGGAGCTCCAATTCCCTGGGAAAAGTCACCAGGACCGAAGAAAATGATGTCAATACCTTCAAGTTTTACGATCTCTTCAAGATCTTGAAGGATCTCAGGATCCTCCAGTTGAACCATCACGAATCTTTCTCTATTCGCCATCTGCACATATGTTTGGATATCAATCTGACAGTATTTTGCATCCGCATTTCCACCATCAAGAGGTCTTCTGCCGAGTGGATGAAATTTCGTGAAATAAACAAGATTCTTTGCCTCTTTCAGACTCATTAAATGTGGGTATATTATACCGGTAGCATCTGCTTCAAAGGGTTTGATCAAGTCAGAATATGAACCTTTTGAAACCCTTACCATAGAATCCATATCGTATACCTTTGCCATCCTGACCATATTACAGATATCTTCCCAATCACAGGGAATGTGTTCCATATCAAGCCAGACGCAATCAAATCCAGCAAGCGCTGCAAGTTCCACAGATACTGGATCAGTAAGATTGATTTTTGTACTTAATGCAATTTCTCCTTTCCTCAATTTACTCAAAACCCGACTTCTTCTCATTTGTTGTGCCATTTTCTTCTCCATTATTGATGAAATTCGACCGCGTTATTATACAATATCGCTGACGCAATATCTTTTGCCGTATCAAGGTCGAAACTGCCTTTTGAAACTTTTTCCGCAAGCACATTATAAAGGGTCTGTCTGATAATTTTTACGGTTCCCACAAAACACTCAACATTTCCACAATCAGTGCCAATGAGAATTTTGTTAACAGGAATCATGTCTATTGCTTCTGAGAGAATTCTATATCCCAAAGACTCACTTAGCAAAACGTTCCACGATAGATCAAAATAACAGTTTCTGTAAGTTCTTGCCATAATCATTGCTTTACCCTCATTTGGCCAGCCAGCATGTGCCAGAGAAATTTTCAATCCTGAGAGATTACTATCTTTGAAAAGATTCTCAAGATTTTCAGGATTTCCATGCTCTGATGGAACACTGTATCCAGTATGAACAATCAGCGGTAATTTTCTGTTCTTAGCCATAATAAGAATTTTATATAGAAGAAAATCCTGTAAAACTCGTAATGCTGATTCAGAGAGATTTGCAGGGCCTATTTTAAATAATAATTTCGCCCTTTTTTCGCTTACATTGAGATCAAATTTCAATGGTCTGAAGTAAGCAGCAAGCAGTTTTATAGATTTACCGCCGTGCTGGATAAAAGTATCAAGCACCCTTTCACAGAATATAAGATAATCTGAAAGTGTTTTTGGAGTATAACCAATAATTTTATACGACATTTCTCTTGCCTGATGTTGTACTTGAAATCCTGTAAAAATATATCCGTCAATGACAAGGCTGGGACACAACAAATCAAGTTGTTTTTTCTTTTCTTCATCGTCGAGAGAGTCAAGGTGAGTTGTTACATATGGAAGCGTTGCAATGTGAACTTGTTTAACAACTTTTATTGTCTTGCACGCCATTGTATGCCACTCACGTTCACCATATGTGCTATAAGCTTTAATAATACTGCGGTTTATTTTATTCCAATTTTCCTCTGTAATATCTTTCTCAGTAAAGGGATGAAGATCTCTAATTCCTTCCCGTATTGCTTTATAAGTTGTGAGACCCCGACATTTATTAAGAAGTTCTTTGATTCCACTGTACTTTCCGGAACGTGGTGTTCCATTAAATTTTGAGGGTGGAACTGGTAAGTCAACGCATGAAGAAGAAATGTATGCAAGATAATCGTTGGTTAAAATATCATACAGGGTCCTTGGTATCTTATCATTAACAGGACCACCAAGATCAAATCCTGCCGTATGGCTGTGCATATCAAAAAATGGGTGAGAATCAATAAATTTTTTTAGTTCTTTCATTTTATGTTGTTCAGAAGAAATTTGTTAGGTTTATCATAATATCTTTGGTGATTTATGTCAACAATTTTTCAAGTTTTCATCTTTGTATTAAACTAAATAAGTAATGGGCAACAGCATATACGAATCAGGGCAGGTTACACCTGTCAGGGGAGAAAAATTGTAATAAAAATTTCGTGTTAAATGACATGGATATTAGAGAAAGAATACTTTCAGTTTTTGCTGGTGAAAAGCCGGACTGCGTTCCTTTTATCCTGGACATGTCCCATTGGTACTATCATCGGTATAGCCTATCATGGGACTTGACAATGCCGTACGACGATCCAGACGAAGGATTGATTGACATTCATAAGAAATTTAATGCTGGGTTTTATGTGCCTATTTTCGGTATTGGATGGAAGGTTCAATACACAAATGATGTTGAATGTCGTGTATGGAAGGAAAAATATGGTAATTCAATTTCCATTGTTTGGGAATATCACACACCCTACGGTACAATTAGAAGACGTCGTGTGTGGGAACAAAAATCGTATTCATGGCCAATTAAGGAATGGGGTATAAAAAGCAGAAATGACCTTAAAATTCTTCAATATGCTCTTGTGCATCGAACATTCTATCCCGACTTTAATAGTTATATCAGATGGAAAAAGGCAGTGGGCAGGTTTGGAATTGTTTATATGCCTTTTGGTTACAGTGCCATGGGACAACTATTGAATGCATGGATGGGGGTTGCCGAAACCATTTATGCAACGTATGATATGGAACAGGATTTAAAGGAATTTGTCAGTCAGGTGAATGAAAACAATTTAAAACTTGTCGACCTTCTTTGTGAATCCCCTGCAGAGGTAATTATGATGGGAGATAATTTTTCCTCAGACATTCAGTCTCCTGAATTTTTCAATAAATGGTCAAAGTCTTTTTATACAGAAGCTGTTAGAAGATTTCATCTTGCAGGTAAAAAGGTCTCTGTCCATATAGATGGTAAATTGAAAAATTGCATAAAAATGATCGCAGAAACAGGTGCTGACTGTGCAGATGCGATTACGCCAGCGCCGATGGGAGACCTTACGCCTATCCAGTGCAGACAGGAAGCAGGTAATGACTTCATTCTTTCTGGAGGAGTACCACCTGTCGTTTGGCTTCAGGATACAGGTTTAAAAAATTTTGAAAAAACAGTCATTGACTGGCTCTCAACAAAGCAGGAAAGTTTCAGATTATTTGCAGCAGCAGGAGACCAGGTTCCTCCTGGCGCCGAAGAGAACAAAATTATTCGTATGAGAGAACTTGTAGAAACATACGGAAAATTTTGAGGTGAAAAATGTTGACAAAGGAAAATTTTCGAGGAATATGGGCTGGAATTCCGGTAGCCTGGGATAATGACGAAAATGTTGACGTAGCAACATATCGCGACGATGTTGCTGCATGCTGCAGGATAAAAGTGGCAGGAGTCTATACAGGTGGCACCACAGGAGAGTTCTATGCACAAGAGTTTGATGAGTTTTGCATGATTACTGACATTACCATAGAAATCTGTAAAAGTGCTGGCGTGCCAGTGATGATAGGTTGTACATCCAACTGCACTAGGTCTGTAATTAAAAGAGCACGATATGCTGTTGAAAAAGGAGCAGATGCTATTCAGGTTGCCTTACCATTCTGGCTTGAGGTACCTGACCAGTGTATTGTCGGATTTTTTAAGGATATTGCAGATGCGATTGGGCGTATTCCAATTTCAATTTATTGCGCCGGCAAAAGAATGAAAAAAAATCTATCACCTGAACAGCTAATCGAAATCCATCAAAAAGTTCCATCTGTCTTTCACATCAAGGGTATCAATGTACCAGATGAACTGGAAAAAGCATGCAATCAGCTCAGTAAGTATTTTAATGTTTTTGTCGGTGAACATCTTCTTGCAAGACTCGGTAGATGCGGTGCCATAGGATCTTGCAGTTCTTTTGTTTATCAGAATCCCAGGATTTTGCTCCATATGCAGAAGCTCCTTTTTGAACAAAGGTGGAATGAACTTGATATTTGGTGCGAAAAGATTAGAAGAATTGTATTTGAAGGTCTAAAACCGGTGATTGATAAGGGTTGTCAGGACAGTGCCATTGATAAGATGCTTGGAAGAAGCGCCGGGTTTTTGAAAACCAGTTTACATTGCAGAAAACCATACCCATCGTGTAACGAACGTGACCTTGAACAATTTAGATTCTGGTTGAAAAGCCACTATCCCGAGTTTTTGATCCTATGAAAAAATATGATTTAGAAGCGATTGATGTTCATGCTCATTACGGCCAGTATCTCGTGAAGGACAGTATTCAAAAAAAGATCCTCAGTGCTTCATTATCTGGTGTATGCAAAAGGGCGAAAGCATCGGGTACCTCTCTTACTATCGTTTCTCCCCTTTCTGCTTTTTTCCCTGAGCCAGGGAATCCAATTGCTGCAAACACAAAAGCAATAGGGGAGATAAGAAATAGAAGAGAATTCCTTCTCTGGATTGTGGTTAATCCATTAGCTCCTGAGACATTCGAGCAGGCAGAGACATTTATACAAAACGATTTTGTAGCTGGAATAAAAATACATCCATTGATTCATAACTGGCCAATAAAACAATTTGGAACCAGGATTTTTGAATTTGCAACAAAGTATAAACTTGTTATTCAATCCCATAGTGGACAGAAAAACTGTATGCCAGAAGATTTCGTTGACTTTGCAAATGAGTTTCCTGAAGTAAAAATTATCATATCACACCTTGGTTGTTCAGACAGTACCAGTCTAACGCTTCAGATAAAAGCGATTATGAAATCAAAAAACAATAATCTTTACACCGATACATCAAGCTTTCGTTCAATTTTTCCTGGACTGATTGAAATGGCAGTCAAAGAGATAGGCGCAGAAAGGATTCTATACGGAACAGATTCACCATTGTATTTTGCACCGTGTCAAAGAGCGAGGATTGACCACGCAGAAATTTCTCAACAGGACAAAGACCTTATATTAAGAAAAAATGCAATTAATCTTTTCGGTGATAAAATAGTAAAGCGTCTTATAAAAAAAGATATCTGCTGGTGAACTAGAAAGGTTAACCCGAAGATATACGGCAAAAATTTTTGATTTCATCGGTCCGGAGAAAGATATTCCGGCACCTGATGTAAACACAGACAGCCGGATTATGGCATGGCAGATGGAAATCTCGCTTAAAGGATTATATTTTTAAAAAATGGTAAAGCTTGCTTTTATAGGAACCAATGAAGGTAATGGCCACATTTTCTCCTGGAGTGCTATCGTCAATGGCAGGTATAATCTTGATTTGATGAAGGAATGTGGCTATCCTGTGATTGTTGATTATCTTTCGAAACAACCTCCTGAAAATCTTGGTATATCTGACGCGTATGTCACTCATGTATGGACAGAAGATAAAGAGACGGCAATAAAGGTAGCAAAAACAACCTACATTGAAAATGTTATTGATACTCCTGAACAAGCAATAGGTAAAGTGGATGCTGCTGTTATTACAACTGATATTGGTTCCAGTCACATTCACCTTGCTAAACCATTTATTGAAGCTGGATTACCTGTATTTATTGATAAGCCACTTGCGGATAATGAACAGGATTTGAAAACTTTTTATCAATGGCATATTCAAGGCAAAAAAATTATGTCGTGTTCAAGTATGAGATATGCTAAGGAAATCAAAGCCATTGATTTTTCTTCTGGTGAAAAAATTGAATTTGTCAGCGGGGTTATGTCAAAATCGTGGGAAAGATATGGTGTGCATGCAGTTGAGGGTTTGTGTTCAATAACTGGGTTGGGAATCGACGCCATCTTGAATATTGGAAATGAAAATTTGAATCTCGCTTTCATTGATTTTAAATCCGGCCTACAATGTCTTTTGCAGGTAATTTATTACTCAACGGTTTTTGGTAGGTATGACGTTTTTTGCAGAAAAAAAACCTTCACCATTGAGATAAGTGACTATTTTTACATGTTTAAAAATCAACTGGAACATATTGTGAAATTTGTAAAAACTGGTATTTCTCCTTTTCCTTTTTCTGAGACAATGGAGATAATAAAAACTATCATAGCGGGTATTAAGTCCAGAAATGAAAAAAGAAAGGTTTACCTTGATGAAATAAATATGGACTGATAAACAGGACGAAAACAAAAGATGAAAAAAATCCTGGTTGTGGGCGGTGGAGGAATTGGTAAAAGACATATTGATGGATTTCTTAGGACAGGAAAGTGTGAAGTTTCTGTCTGTGAGATAGATAGTGAAAAAATTGAACAGATAAAACAGACCTATCAGGTAAGCTCCACATTTTCTAATTTTAACTCCATTGACCTTTCCTGTTTTGATGCAGTCGTGATTGCTACTCCTGCGAATTACCATGTTTCAATGGCAAAAAAATGTGTTCTGGAATGTGTTCCATTTATGCTGGAAAAACCGCTTTCTATCAGTCTTGACGGAGTAGAAGAACTTCTCAAGGCTATAGGTGAAAAGAAAATATTGTGCGGTGTTGGTTATACAAGGCGAAGTATTCCATCCTATAGAAAATTGAAAGATTTGATTAACAGCGGAATTGCCGGTGAGATAAAAATGGCGAATTTCTACTGTGGGCAGGATTATAGAAAAATTAGAACTGATTATTCTCAGATATACTTTGCAAAAAAAGAAATGGGTGGTGGAGTTTTAAGAGATTTTATCACTCATTTCATTGATCTTGCTCAGTGGTTTATAGGCAAACCCGAAAAAGGTTATGTATTGCAGGATAATCTTGTATTTGGTGATGTTATTGAAACCGATGATTCTGCAGTTTTAATTGGCCGGTTTTCAGGAAAACTGGTAAGTTTTTATTGTAATGCCTTTCAAAAACCAAATGAATTCATCATAGATCTTGCAGGCACAAAGGGAAATTTAAAATATGTACTGGTGAACCGATTTTTATCAAGGATACTTTTTGCAAATGATGATTCTGGCGAATGGAAAGTGTTGGGTGAATTTCGAGATGAGGCAAAAAATTATTATGTTTTTCAAGCAGAACATTTCCTTGAATTACTTGAAGGAAAACCGAATGATTTTACTACAATTGAAGAGGCAGCAGAAAATCTTAAGTTTATTCTTGATGCAATTGAAAATTCAAAACCACAGTTGAGCGCTTAAGTAAATTCCATGGGTATAGCATTTTTTCTTGGTCTATGGATTGCCATCATTTTTATCATTCTTGGTATTGAGTTCTACTATTATATCCTGGCAAGATATATTGAAAAAGACCTGACAATAGTTGAAGGAATTATTTTCATTTCCTGTCTCTGTGTTTCTGTCATGATATTTTCAAAATCGCAGGAATTCTTTTCGGGACTTATTTCAATAATATTACTTCCCATGGCTGATATGGTTATCAAAATGATAGTTGAATCAAAAGAGAAAGTTCGTCATCGACTCGAGGAGCAAAAAGAGATGGAAAGCTGGCTTTATACAATCGAAAAGCAACCAGAAAATGTTAATGCATATGTTGCGATCGGAGACATTTATTTTAAAAAGCGAGATTATGAACAGGCCCTTGTTTACTATAAAAAAGCGCAGAATCTTATGGACCTTCCTTATATAAGGGAAAAAATTGGTGTTACAGAAAAAGAACTTGCTATAAAAAATGGCACTGTGTGGGTTTGTCCTGAATGCAGTTTTGATAATCCGGGAGAAATTAAAAAGTGCAAGGTTTGTGGTTATTCAAAGATTGACAGAAATCTTTTTGCTGAAATTAAAAAGAATAAAAAAGAATTTTTAAAGGCTGGGTTATGGGTTCTAATAGGACCGTTCGCCCTGATATTATTTTTTGCTCTATATGTGGTGATGCCAATTTATCTTGCACTTATTATTACACTGGTTGCAATTTATTTTACAATCAAATACTTCATCACCTACTAATAAAATTTTTTATCTGAATATTAAAATCTGAGCGTCGTTCAGATTATGAAAATTTCTGGTTGTGAGCCGTGCAGTAGAAGAAAGTTCTCTTCCAAGTTTTATGGATTTAGAATAATCGTATCTTGCAAGATGAAAAACCCATTTCTCCCCCTTTTCTGGGACCCTTCCCTTCAGTGTAGGAAGTGATATAAATGGAATAGCGATCTCTATTGACCAGTATGTATCTATGTCGGACGTGTCATTAACAGTCCCTTCAATATGTGTTTCTAACATAATTCCTTCACAATTCCATTTCGCGCAAGCAAGAATATCATTCAAATGTTCAGGTCCTGGGATGAAAGCGTCAAAAATTGTCTTAATGGGCGAGAATTCAAATTCATAGTAGGATGGTTCATCAATCGATGTTTTTAAAAATATTTCCACGACATCTTCTTCCCAGGTAAAACTATCCCTTTTTGTATATGTTGCTCTGATGTCATCATCGTAACATTTGAAACCTGCATATAAATATTTTTCGTCATAAAGCAACTTAGCAGTAGTTATTGAATGAGGTGTTTCGAGAGTAACTGGAATAAAAAATTCAAGATTTTCAGCCATCTTCCATGAGGCTTCGTCAAGAATACCGTCAATCTTGATTTTCTCTGACGCATACTGACATTCGTATACTATTTTTTTCATTTTCATATAATAGAAAAGAGCGGGATACGGGAATCGAACCCGCATTTCAAGCTTGGGAAGCTTGCACTCTACCATTGAGTTAATCCCGCGTATATTTAATTATACCTGCGAAAACGTGAAAATCAAGATAGGCCTATCTGGATTCAATATTTCCCGTAGTAAATCTTGAAATATTTCTATTGAGTGGAAGAAATCTGAACCTTGAAAAAAAGGAAATCAAACAGAATGTCGTCACCCATGCGATATTTCCTGAAATCAAGAAGCCCAGAAATCCTGCAATACTAATGTAATCAACTACTGCAATACCAAGGATATTGAATGCTATCGGGTTTGTTTGCGCCTGGACAAATATTTTCTTCCTTAATATCTGTATTATACCATCCATGAAAAAAAATACCGCAAGCCCTGATAAATACAAGAAATATTGAATAATCCGCATGGTCTGATTAATTTCATAAAACTCTGGAGAAGGCTGGTAAGAAAGTGAACGTTTCATAAAGACAGCCACAAATAACAGTATCAGTGGGTCTGCCAGCATGAACATATTAATAATTTTCAGTTTATCTAATGAAGGATTCTTTTCCATGCAGTTATAATATAACATCTTGACGATTTTCGCAAAAAAAAATATACTTTTAGCAGCGCCTGTAGCTCAATAGGATAGAGCATCTGCCTTCTAAGCAGAGGGTTGCCCGTTCGATTCGGGCCAGGCGCGCTTCTTCACAGGAACTGATTAAATGACTAAAATCCCAAAACGAAATCTTGGAAAAACCAGAGAGTCTATTTCGATAATTGGGTTTGGTGGTCTCGCATTGGCATATATTACTCAAAAAGAAGCTGACCGTCTTGTACAACAGGCGATTGAAAGTGGAGTAAATTTTTTCGATGTTGCTCCAAGTTATGGTGATGCTGAAATAAAATTAGGTAATGCATTGAAGGGTATACGTAGTAAAATTTTGCTCTCATGTAAAACCACCTGTCGAAGAAAAATGGATTCATGGAATGAAATGCAACAATCTCTTAAACGTCTCAGGGTTGATTACTTTGATTTTTATCTTATGCACGGAATAAGGGATATGGAAAAAGATGTGATCCCATCTTTAAGTAAAGATGGAATGCTGGCAACCGCAGTTGAAGCACGAAAATCAGGACTTGTGAAATTTATTGGATTCAGTGCTCATACTGAAGAAACAGCAATTGCTGCTTTAAATCATTTTGATTTTGATGTTATGGCTTTTCCTGTAAATGCTTTCTGTTACCTTGCAAATGGATTTGCGAAAAATACAATCATGACCGCTATGAAAAAAGAGGTAGGAATCATAGGGCTGAAGGCACTTGCAAAACAAAAACTGCAAGAAAAACATGATAAGAAATTTCCTGGCTGTTGGTATGAACCAGTGACAGAAAAAGAACTTGCCAAAATCATGCTCTTATGGACTTACCAGCAAGGAGTTAGTTCGATAATACCACCTGCTGATGCAGGGCTTTTTAAGATGGCACTTGAAATCGTAAAAGAAACCCAGATAGCTTCTCTGGCACCCGAGGAAATCAAAAAGCTTGAAAGTTTATCAAAGGTTCTAAATCCAATCTTTCCTTAACACTACTATAAATTCTTCATCAAATTTTGTTATTGCCGCCAGTCATTGAAATTCGAAAGAAAACAAGTATAATATAATGTGAAACATCGGGCCGTTAGCTCAACAGGCAGAGCAGGGCACTCTTAATGCCAAGGCTGGAGGTTCGATTCCTCCACGGCCTACTTTGAATTTTTTAGCGAAATTCCAAAATATTAATGGTTATTGATAATGCATACTTCTAAGGTAATTTACCTGCCTGAATCTGGAAAGGCAGTCTTTGTCGGAGATACTCACGGAGATTTACAGGCATCAAGATCGATTATTAAGCAATATGCAAGAAGGAAATATCACGTGATTTTTCTCGGTGATTATGTTGACCGAGGAGAAAAAAGTCGGGAAAATATTGATTTTCTCATTTCTGCTCAAAAGGAATATTCAAAAATCATTTTACTTGCAGGCAACCATGAAATGAATACGGTTGAACCGGTTTCGCCCTCTGATTTCTGGGAATCATTGAGCCAGCAGGAAATTTTATATTACTCAGGGATATTCAACAATTTTCCTCTTGCAGTTTCAGGAAAAGGTTTTATTGCAGTTCATGCTGGGCTTCCTGACTTGCCAAATCTTGATAATTGGGATAATATAAAACCGGGCGATGACAACTGGATGCGGATATTATGGGCAGATTTCAGGGAAAAACAGGGAGAGTGTCTCGGCGTTCTGTGTGGAAGGATAAAACTTGGAAGGGACTATTTTGAAAGGGTAATGAATTCCATCGGAAAAAATGTACTGATACGTTCTCATGATCCTTATGCGCCTGAAAAAATGTTTAACAATCGCTGTCTCACTCTTTTTACCTCCGCATCATACGGTAAGAGCAGACAAATTGCTATTGTGGACCTGACAAAAGAAATTCGTTCTGTTGACGAGATTGAGCTAATTTCCTTTTAATCATGGTGAGAAATTTTTCAGAATATTATCTTGCAGAAAAAATCGGAGTGGGTGCATTTGCGACTGTTTATAAGGCATACTCACAGTTGCAGAAACCAACGTATGGAAAGGTTGTTGCGATTAAAATTCTCAATGAAAAAATTTACGGCGCCAGTGAAAGCAAAGTGATAAGACAATTTGAAAGAGAAGCAAATATCGCCATGCAATTAAATCATGAGAATGTTGTGAAGGTTTATAACTGGGGCAAGTTCAATGGAAGATACGCAATGATTATGGAATATGTTGAAGGAAAAAATCTCAATGAATTTATTCATGAGCCAGGAAAATATGGATTCACAACGCTTGTTGAGATAGGATACAAAATCGCATGCGGTCTTGTCCATGTGCATAATCATGGAATTGTTCATAAGGATATAAAGCCAGAAAATGTTCTGATATCCAATGACTTGAAAACAGTTAAAATTACTGACTTTGGAATAGCAAAGGTGCCACGAAGATGGTGGCAACGGGATCTTTTTGAACGAGCAGGCAGTGAAAGAAGATTCAGTCATATTTCTTATGCGGCGCCAGAACAAAAAGCAGGACACTCAGATGCTCGTTCGGATATATTCAGCCTGGGTGTTTTAATTGATGAATTAATTGTCGTTAAACTTTCTATTCCTGAAATTCCCGGGAAAAATGACCAGGATTACTTTAGAAGAATTTCCGAGGTAATATTCAAATACCGAAAAACCCAGAAATTGCTTTCTGAATATCTTGTGATTCCCGAAGAATTTAAAGAGGTTCTGAAAAGAGCCACGCACGACGAACCCTCCATGCGATACCAGACTGCTGAGGAATTTGCTTTCGCACTTTCAAAATTCATTGAAAAATCATGAGTTGTATCATTCGATGAGAATTGATACCAGACACGCAATGGCTTTGCCCTGACCAATTTCACCTATGCCTTCCATTGTTTTTGCCTTGATGCCTATCCTGGAATTTTCTATATTAAGAATGGTTGCGATATTTTTCTTCATCTGACCGTACCATGTTTTCAACACAGGCCTTTCAGCAAGTATTACAATATCAATATTTACAATTTTTGCTTCTCTGGAAGTAAGCAGTTTATAATAATGCTTGAGAATTTCTTCGCTTTTTATTCCCTGTATGGACTGGTCTGAGTCAGAAAAAACTGTTCCGATATCATCCTCTGAAAGAGCGCCTGCTATTGCATCACTGATGGCGTGCAAGATGACATCTCCATCACTGTGACCTTTTAAGCCAAGATGATATGGAATTTCTACTCCGCCAAGGATTAATTTTCTATCCGGTTCCAGTATGTGTATATCAAAACCTATCCCTGTGCGCATATATAAAAATATACCAGGAAATTTTTATTGGTCAAACATCAAATTTTAGAAATTCCAATTTCGTTATAAAATAGTTAAGTGGAAAAAAGAGAAATTTTTCAATCAATCAGATTAAAATGGAAAGAATTTGACCACTTTGACGAAAACAATCTGGTCAATCTTACAAGATTAGGATATAAAAAACACTCTGAATTTAGTGTGCCGAATGGCACATGGCAGATTTTTTGTTTCGAGAAAAAGATAGAAGCAGGTACTTCCCCTGAGCAAAACAAGGAAAAATTCTAATGTTTTTTTCGATCTTTACCTCAAAGAGTGGTGAAAAAAAATTTCCTGTCTCAGGAATATGTGACAACTTAGATGAAATAATAACTGCGTTAAAATATCTCTCATCCTTTTTATTTACCGATGGTACAAGAAGGTTTTTATTCAGGAAATTAACCATTGAAAATGCTCAGGACTATGGCTATATCAGGGGCCTCATTGCCGGAATAATCCTGATGCTAATAGACACTATACCCTGGCGTATTGGCAATTTTAGACCACAGGGTGTACTTTCTACATTTCTTGAGTATACAAGAATCGTGTATTACGGAACGCCTGGATTTGCCATTGTTGTCGGAATGGCTGCCATCGGAATTTATTTTACTGTTCTTTTTATACTTCTGCCGATACTTGCTGGAAATTTTTACCTTTATAAAGCAAGGAGAAGGCAGCAGAGCCAAATACTTCTGATGCCTGAATGCCTTGTAGATTTTGAATATGGAAAGGATGCAGAATCATCTTTATCTGAACAGCATATTGCCCTTATTGACAGCTTAAAAAGGGATGAAATTTATAAAAAAGTATCCAGATTATGGCATAACTTTAAGAAAGAGGACTTTTATGAACTTTACGAAATCTTCAGAGGCGGATTTCTAACACCTGAGGTACTTTATAATCTGCTTAAAAAAATTACCAGAAATTGTCCGGATTTTGATTTTAAACAATTTCTTGAAATTATGATAGATGTTATGAAAAGGGATACTGAAGTTGTAATCAAAGTTTCAGACAAAAATCAGGAGGAAGCATGAACGGGTTCATTCAGAAGACGTACTGGATATTTGTCTCTGTTTTTATCTTTACCATCGCTGGCTTAACCCAGCAATATAAGCAGCAATATATTGAATGCGAGATGTTCCCAATTCCTGAATCAACTCACAATGGAAGCGGGTATACAGCAATTGAAGTCGGAAAAGACGGAAATATTTATGTTGGTACTGCATACTATGGTTCAAGCGCCCATCTTGTGAGATTTAACGTGCGAACCTTGAAATGGGATGATATTATTGATGCTCATAAGATTACAAGAGAAACTGGAACAGGACTTGATTCTCAAAGCAAATTTCATGCAAAAATTCTGGTTGATGCAAACGGGATTATATGGGCAGCGACAAAACAGGGAAATGAAAATTTTATTGATAGACCTGAATTTGGTGAAAACTCCACAGGATACCCAGGCGGACATCTTTTTTCATTTGATCCAAAAACAAACCAGGTGATTGACCATGGAATTTTGCGTAAACAGGAAGGTATTATGGGTGGTTCCATTGATAGGAAAAGGCGAAAACTGTATTACTGGAGTGATCCAAAGCAACATTTTCTTATTTATGACATAGAGACGGGTTCAGTGAAAGACCTGGGAACCATAGGAGGATCCCCAAGGTACACGGCAATAGATTGGAAAGGAAGAGTATTCGGTACAGGTAGACCCGGCATTATCTGGATGTATGACCCTGAAACCGACAAACTTTATGACCTTTTTGTCAAACTTGAAGGACCCGGCCAGTACAAGGATCCTTATGTAATGGTTAGTTCGCTCGATGGCAGGAAAATTTTTGCATGCGCGATAGGTGGTGAGTACGTAATGGAATTTGATCTTGATACAATATCTTTTGCATCTGAAACCAGTGATACTGATGGTTCCATCATCTGTAGACATGTCGGGAAATCGTATCCTGAAAACGAAAAAAAGCCAGGTGACCAGCATGCTGGAGTTCTTGGTAAAGATGGGTGCTTTTATTTTCCAAATGTCATTGACAAAACGCCATATTTAATGAAATACAATCCCGAAGATGGGAAGGTTGTTTGTCTTGGAATTATCACGGTAAAAGGAAATCCAGACCTGAGGCCACTTTATGCCCAGGGTGCATGTACCACCAGTGATGGTACAATTTATATGAAATTTATTTCTGCGGGTGGAGGAAAGCAGATGCCTTATTCAATTGTACGATTTAATAAATTGAGCGCAAAACGATAGATAACTTAACAAATCAAGGAGATAATATGAAGAAAGTATTTTTTATAACATCATTTATACTTTTGATTGCATCTTCTCTATCTTTTTGTGAAGGAATAATGAAATTTGATCTTGATATCATCAATATTCCTTTTCCTCCGTACCAGAGAAATGTTACAAAATTGTTTGAAACACAAAATGGTTTGATCTACGGGATTATCCCTTCATCGCAGTCATGTTCGGGCAAGATATTCTATTTTGACAGGAATGCCGGGATTCATCAAATTCAACGGCTTGGTGATGATGTTGTTCAGGTAGACAGTATTATTTTCAATCCGGATATTACCTGGACATGGGATAAGACATTCAAGAAGATTATCGCAATCGACGCATCTGGAACACTGGTGGTTTATGAGAAAAATGGACCCGGAAAAGAAATTTTAAAAATTGCTGGCACAAGACCATTTGAAAACCAGGGATTTCAAATATCCAGAGCTTTTGCCAGTGATACCCATGGGAATCTTTATACTGCTGGCAAAAACGGCATTTTATTTAAGATCAATCCTGAAACTCTGGAGGTCAGGAAACTTGAGGCACGTCTTCCTGCAATAAAAGGTCGAGAGCCATGGGCAAGTCTTGATGCTGCTACGACTGGCAGCGACGGCATAATTTATCTTGGTACATTTGATGGTTACATTGCGTCATTTAATCCAGAAACAGGTACTTTGGTAAATCTTGGAAAACCACTACGGCAGCAACGAATTCAGGCGCTTGTGTTTCTCAATGGTGTTGTCTTCGGAATTGGCGGAGAACCAGATGGACTTGCCCGATGGTTTGTCTATGACCCATTAACAAGGAATTTCCAACTGGGAGGCACATTAAAAAACAAGGAAAATCGATTAATATATGAACCAGTCAATACAATGATTGTTACAAAAGAAGGCGAGATCATCGGCAGTTTTTCTGGAAGATTGGGTTGCCTTTTCACAATTAAAATAGGAAAAGAAAAATGAGGAAATACTTAACAATTTTGGCGCTGGCTATTATTATCGTGGATGTAAACTTGCAGGCAAAAGCTCAGACAATGACAAAGAAAATTCTTATTCGTGATTATTTTGAAGATTGGACTGCAGACTTCAACACATCTATTTGTGGTGAAAAACTTACTCTTCGAAATTCAGTGCTATACCAGGATGAAGAGGGCCAGACGCATTATGCCAACACAGAGAGAATAAGTTCTGGAATTCTTGCAAAAAAACAGTTTATACTGAAAAACCCTGTATGTTCAAAAGCCGAGCTTTTCGTTTTTCATGGTGCAGGACTCAACCTTTTATGTAATGGAGTACCGGTTGTTGAAAATCATAACCTTCCTTCAACTGGATGGCACGTCTGGAATGTACCTGTGAAACTTCTGAAAACAGGAATAAACGAATTTGTATTCAGCGGCAAGGGAACATTGTTAATAGAACCCTCTCTTTATCCCAATCGTTCGGCACGTTCGTTTGACGAAGGTAAAACGTGGCAGTTTGATAATCTTGGTGTAAATAATGGAAATGGAGAGTATGTTGTAAGGCTTAGATTACAACAATATCCTGAAAAAGGTATTGCAACAAGCGGAATATACGATTTGCTCTCTGTGGCAGATAAAAATACAGTCCACGGCGAATATATTTCAGCAAACGACATTCAGGTTAAATGTATCGCTTCTATACCCGATGGCACATCAATAGAATTGCAATACAGAATAGGAAAAACAAAGATTTATAATCCTGCAAGCTGGTCAGCATGGAAACCATTTCGCAGAAAAATAAATAATACTTGGACAGTCAACAATATTTTGGATGAAAGATTCTTCCAGATACAGGCAATATTAAAAACCAAAAATGCTACTGTAGCACCGTACATTGAAAAATTACAGATTACTGCGAGCGTAAAATATCAACCAGCTGATGAAAACATCAGGGTTGTTTCGGTTGAAAATCCTCAATCAATCATAAGCAGGATTCCCTTTGCTTACCAGGAATTGAACTACAGAACACAAGCTCTTCGTTCAATGTATAATCTTGATCAGGTGATAAAGGATGGGAAAACAGAAATAGAAAAATTTGTGATGTTACGAAACTGGGCAAGGCACACTGCGCCAAAGGGATGGGATTGGGGAACCAGTATGTGGTGTCCTCCATGGGATGCACTGGTAATACTGGCCACCAATAAACAACCAGCCGCACTATGTATGTGTACTCATTACTCAACAATTTTCACGCAGTGTGCGATTGCACTTGGTTATACGGCGCGACAGGTTATCCTCGACCATCATTGCGTTGCTGAAATCTGGAGTAATGAACTTGGCAAATGGATTCTAATGGATACAGGCAACTCTCAGAATCCGGAAATGAACTGTCATCTTGAACACAACGGCGTTTTTCTCAATGCTCTTGAAATTCGAAATCTATGGAAACAGAATCGAGCAAATGAAATTAAATTTGTATATGCAAACGAATCTGGAATAACAGAAAAAGAAAAAAATGATTTTGAAAGTTCATATTTTAAAAATTTTAGGAGATTTGCAATTCCATTGAGAAACAATTTTCTTGGCAATCCTGTACCCGGTGAACCAGAGCAGGGTCAAAGTGAATATTATTGCGATCTGTACCTATGGTGGGAAGACAATTGCGAACCAGTAGAATCTCCAGAATATGGAAAAACAAGCAACAGGGTCAGTGACTTTTACTGGACATTAAATCAAACCTTTTTTGATCTTATTTCTTCTGGAAAGGATACTATTACTGTCACTCTTTATAATAATGTTCCCCAATTTTCCCATTATCTTGTGAGTATCGACGGTGGTGTCTGGGAAAAAACGCCAGCACAGTTTGACTGGAAGATACACAATGGTAGAAATGAAATAGCAGTGAAATCTGTAAATTTATTCGGTCTCGAGTGTCCAGTATCCAGGGTCACAATTGAAAAACAAATTATGTAAGTTGCAAAACACTGCAGCTTTCAATATGCGGGGTATGTGGAAACAAATCAACAGGTATTACCCTTTTTAAAGCATAGCCTGCCTGGGTGAACAAAAAAATGTCTCTTGCAAGGGTCGCTGGATTACACGAAACATAAATAATATTCCTTATCCTCGTCTTCAAGATTTGATGAATCGCTTTTTTGCTCAATCCACCGCGCGGAGGATCGACAACAAGAAGGTCATATCTTAAAGAACTGGGTTGTGTTTTTTTCAGAAATTCTTCTGCGGACATATCGTAAAAGTTACAGTTAGCGATATTATTGATTTTGCAATTCTCTTTTGCTGTTTCTATATTTACAGAGTTACTATCAACACCTGTCACTTTGTTGCAAATACGGGAAAGAAAAATTTCAATTGGAGCACTACCACAAAAAAGACCCAGTGCACAGTTAGGGTTAATTTCATTGGCCAGCATAGATATTGTTTTGTACAATTTCAAAGCGCCACCTGTATTGGGTTGAAAAAATATTTCAGGATAGATGATAAATCTGAAATTTTCAATTCTTTCTTCGATATACGGTTTACCCAAAATTAGATGTTTCTTTTCAAAATTCACAACATCAGAAACCTGGTCATTTTCAACCCACCAGAACGAAGCGATATTCGGTACAGCACTTATTAATTCTTCCGCAAATTTTTCAAGATTATTCACAATACCTGACCTTGTGATAAAGATGATCATCAGCTGATCAGTTGTTTTAGAATGCCTCATTACAAGATGGCGAACAAATCCTTTTTTTGTTAATGGATTATATGGTTCAAGATAATTTTCATTTACAAATTTAATGACCAGTGGGAACACTTTTTTTACTGCTTCTGAAAAAACAACACATTCATCAATTCTATTCACAACTGCTCTATATCTTTTTGCTGGATGCTGTCTTTCCCGTAATCCAACAACAGGCTTTTTATTACGTTGCCCAAAGGCAAACTCCATTTTGTTTCTGTAAAAATAGATGTCTGGCGATGAAATAACTGGATGAAAATCAACATCCGACTTTACCTTACCGATTCTTGTCAAAGTTTCAATCAGGTATCTTTTTTTCAATTCAATTTGATAGTTATAATCAAGATTTTGAAAGGCACAGCCGCCGCATACTCCAAAATGAGGACATTCTGGTTCCACTCTATATTTTGAGTACTTCTTTATCCCGCAATTCTTTGCATATGAAAAATCCGGTTTATTTTTTATTATGTGAATCCAGACGCTATCTCCTGGAACAGCATTGTCAACAAACACAATTTTGTTGGTGTATTTTCCCACACCCCATCTGTTGGGAAATGCTATATCATATATTTCAGCTTCAACGAGATTGTCAAATTGTGCAAGCATATTTTTTAGTTTTTCAACCGGCAGTCCAACAACATTATCAAAGTCACCTTTAATTTCTTCAACAAATTCGTCATTTACTTCCTGAACTGCATATCCGCCTGCTTTATCATAGAATGTTCGCTTTGCCAGATAAGAATTTATTTGCTCCTCATTTAATTTTTTAAATTTCACCAGAGTGGTTTGAAAATCTGATAAAATTTTATTCTCGCAGGGATTAAAAAGGCAAACTACGGTTATCACCCTGTGATATGAGTCAGAAAGAAGATGTAAGTATTCACAAGCGGTTCCATAATCATCCGGCTTACCAAGAATTTTGTCATCAATAGCAACAATTGTATCAGCAGCAATAACAATGCAATTTTTCTTTTGTAATTTATCGGCAACATTTCTTGCCTTCCTTTCGGCATTCAAGACCGCAATCAATTCCGGTTCAAACGTCTCATCCAGAATTTCATCTACATCAGGTACCATGACATCAAAATTGGAGAAAATCTTTTTCAGTAATTGTTTTCTTCTCTCAGATTGTGACGCAAGTACGATATCCATTTTCCACTCTGTTTGACTGTTAAATTTAAAATATTAGAATATATTATAAACCAAAGGAGGCGAAATGGTGTTGAAATACTTGAATGAAGATGAACTTTTTAAGGTGGCAATGAATATTGAAAAGCAGGGAATTGATTTCTATCAGAATGCGTTTACCAAAGCAATCGACCTGAAAACAAAAGAAATATTTGAATTTCTTTCCAATGAAGAAAAACGTCATTATGAAACTTTCAGAACAATGGACACTGAAATACAAAGAATAAAATTCAGACCAGAAGCGATAGACGAAGAAATTTCGCTTTATTTAAGAAGCCTTGTTGATTCAGGAATATTTGAAAACCTTATGCCAAGGAATCAGTGGAAAAATATTACTGATAGGGAAGCGTTAAATATCGGAATACATGTTGAAAAAACGTCAATCCTTTTTTATAGTGGCATAAAAGATATCACAGAAGACCCAACTGCGTGCGATGCCCTTGTTAAAATCATTGCAGAAGAGAGGTCTCACCTGATTAAATTAACCACGTTGTGGAAAAAACTTGGATAGTATTTATTCGATTTTAATGATCTGCCAGGGGAAAAAATCAAGTGTCAGCATCCCGAGTTTGGTTTCGCCACCAACAAAGATGAATTCAGGGTTTTCCAGAATCGAATATGGCAATTTTAACGTGTAAAATTTCTCATTCTGGATTAGTTCCACGCGTTTTGTAGAGATCCTTCTGTTTCCATTAGCAACATACATAGTTCCATCAAGCTTTAGATCTACAATAATTTTGGGCATAAGCGAGAAGGGAACTTTTTGCTTCCAGCCATAAACGTATAATTTAACGCCAAATTCTTTTTCAATAACTTTTCTATCAAACATCAGGTCAAATATCAGATTATTCTGGTCATAGGTAAGTTTCAGATTGTAGACCTTGCTATGTTTAAGACTTTCTTCCTCTACAACCTCATCCT
>Ga0209409_1000498_pt1 | contig 40242 bp, 42 predicted proteins | sample AD_JPNMR1_MetaG_FD_184424 | JGI IMG/M metagenome (GOLD analysis project Ga0209409, IMG submission 184424) | Active sludge microbial communities of municipal wastewater-treating anaerobic digesters from Japan - AD_JPNMR1_MetaG (SPAdes) (version 2) | ecosystem: Engineered > Bioreactor > Anaerobic... | reverse complement strand
GAATAGATTCTCTGGCAGCTGGATTAGAGCGTCGACGAAGTTATTGTCTACTAGATATTGACGTATTTTCTGTTCGGCTCCACCACGGTAGAAGATGCCCGGGAAGCAGACAATAGCAGCTGTTCCATTCTCGGCTAACCAATGAAGTGAGTGCATTATAAAAGCAAAGTCGGCCTTTGATTTAGGTGCAAGTACACCTGCTGGTGAGAAACGCTCGTCGTTAATTAGAACTGGATTTGCGTCACCTTCCCATTGCACGGAATACGGAGGATTAGATACTATAGCCTCGAATGGCTTCATGTTCTTTAACTTAGGGTCTGGATTAACTAGTGTATCTCCGAGGGCTATATGGAACTTATCGTACGGTATGTCGTGCAAGAACATATTGATACGACAAAGGTTATAAGTCGTCGGGTTAATCTCTTGCCCGTAAAAACCTTCTGTAACATTGTCTTTACCTAATACCTTAGCGAACTTTAATAGAAGTGCTCCACTTCCTGCTGCTGGGTCATATACTTTATTGACCTTTTCCTTGTCCATTACAGTTATACGGGCTAAGAGTTCTGATACTTCTTGTGGCGTATAATACTCCCCACCTGATTTACCTGCATTAGAGGCGTACATTCCCATAAGATACTCATAGGTGTCCCCGAATAAATCTATTGACGTGTCTCGGTAGTCGCCTAGGTCTAGGCTTTCTATGCCTCTAAGTATGCCACGAAGGCGTGTTTGGCGCTCTTTTAAATTGCTTCCAAGCTTGTTGCTGTTCACATCAAGGTCAGAGAACAATCCTTTCATTGCGTCTTCACTGTCTGTTCCCACAGCAGACCTCTCTATATTTTTAAGTGCGTCAGCGACTATTAGGTTTAGCTTATCTTCTTTAAGATACTGGTCTGCGTTCTTACATACATTGGAGAATAGCTCTGACGGCTTTATAAAGAAGCCCAGAGTACGAACTATTTCGTCTTTCTCTGCCTCTGCCAATTCGTCAGGTAGGTCGGCGTAATCAAAGTCTGTCTCTCCTGCCTGTTGTTCATGTTCGTTTAAATATCTTCTTGTCACATTCTCTGAAATATACCGATAAAACAACATTCCTAGGATATACGCTTTAAAGTCCCAGCCGTCAACAGCTCCTCTTAATGAGTTAGCCAATCCCCATATTGTTTTATGCAGTTTTGCCCGTTCTATTTCTCGTTTATTACTTGTCATAAACATAATCACTTCCTCTTTCATAGTTAAACTATATTTGAAAAGGCCTACTCAAATAAAAAGAAAAGCGTAAGCAGAAATACTCTACCTACGCTCTCTAATCGCTCTGTAATCTCTTTAAGTTTCTTTTATACACAAACCCTCGCCCTACCCCGATAAAACCTCCTGTGCTTTACTGTGGCGTCAATTTTCCTACATTAAAACACCCTCCCAGTATCTTTTCTACTGAAAGGGTGTTTGATTTATGCTCCTAATAGGAAGTTTCCATATTCATCGCTTAAAACGTACCAATGTGGGCGACTGGCTCGTAATTCCACAAAGACAGACGTATTGCGGGTTGCTTACGTAAGAGGCGACTGGCTCAGAAAGTCCTCAACTACCTCATAGACGGGTGCGTCGTTGGGGTCTAACGGCTTGGCGATTGGTTCTTCTTCGACCGGCTCGATGTATGTGTGCTTGACGCTTCCGTCTGCATGAGTTTCTTCAAGATAAGCGAGTTCGTAGGACATTGGGGGGTCGCCTCCTTTCTGATTTTGTGTAAGAGCCGCCACTCTTATGACGGCTCTTTGAAGCTTCCATTTTTCAGTATTCAAGCGGACTGATAATTGCCATAACTTATTTCTCTCCTATAAACACAGGTCGCCCGTCTTCCCAGACGTAATAATCCCGCCTGTTGAATTTCACGGTCTTAAACCTTGGGGCAAACTTTTGTGCTTTATAGATAGCTTGACGGGATAACCCCAGTCGCCTCGCGTGCTCTGTCTGTGTAAGATACTCAATGGATTTAGTAGTAGTAGTAGTAGTAGTAGTAGTAGTAGTAGCAGTAGTAGTAGTTTTCATAGTTTGTTCACACTCCTTTAAAATCTTGCGTATAGTGTTAATTGCAAGCCCAGTAATTTTGCTGATGTCGTGCAGCGTTCTGCCTTCGGCACGTAGGGTCTTTACTGTCTGCCCGTGTGTCTTGTACCGTGTAGGTTTACGCCCCGGTGTTAACGTCGGGCGTAAGCTGTGCTGCTCTTGCAGTACAAGTAAATCAGCCTTGAAAATCTTGCGACACGTTTCACACTCTACTCGTCGGGTTGGAAGCGGTAGGCTGCGATTGGGGCAACCTTCACAGATTTTAATGGGGTCTTGCAGAGGTTCAGAAAGCATTTGGTCGGATGGAGTTTTCATAGTTTTCAGCCTCCTTTCTGATTTTGTGTAAAAGCCGCCACTCTTTTAGGACGGCTCTGCCTCGGATAAAACCTTTAATACACCCTACCACCCTTGTGTATAGCCACTTCCCTTGCAATAGTGTCGGCTATCTCTTGCATAGTCATCGGATTGCTGATATTACAAATAAAAATGATGTCCCTGTCATTGTACCTAGTCCAACTATTTTGACCTAAACTCCAGTGTTCAGTGGTAAGCAATTCACCAGTACTGATATTATAGTTTAGTTGGATGTAGTATCCGTTGTAGTAACCCTTTGTGCTTTTACTCTCTCCCGCTACCTTGCGTAGTCCTATCATTTTTAGTCCGTGCGTATTGACTTTCATAGGTTGACCTCCTTTGGTTAAATTTTTTAAATGTTTTTATATGTTTTTATGTGTTTTTATGTGTTTTTATAACTGTGGAGGCCTGAGGGGTTAATATAATTATTTTAGTTATGCACCTAATAGGAAGTTTCCATATTCATCGCTTAAAACGTACTCGCCGTTGCCGTCCTCCACATAATAAACCTCAGTACCTTCGGTCATATTTCGGATAGCAAGCAGGTCAGTTACAGTCACAGTGTCGCCAGAATCAAGGTCAAGGAAGATTACATCGGATGTGCCTGCTCCTGAACCTACTCTGACACCAAGGATTTCGCCAACTTGAACTCGTGAACAATATAATGCACAAGTGAGGTTGTCTCCTAAGGCAATCACTACGCAGCGGGAATTTTCCACACTATCAACAAAATTATCCACAGCGTCAGGTCGAGTAACTTCTTCGATTACAGGAATTGATAAAGCTCCCAAGATACCTTCGTCACAGAAATCCTGCAGGTCTACGCCATCAACAGTAGCAAGGGTAAGTCTATCCATGCCACTGATAAAACCTCGCTCACCTGCCAAAAGCAAATGAGTACGCCACGCTTCCTTCGTCCAGTCTTCCTCAGACGAACTTAATACTGCGTAAATCGCCTTTATAGACTTATCTACGCCTGACGGGAACAATGAAGCCAGCCAATCGGTGACATCATCCTCATATTCGCCGGGAAACGTCAACGCATATACACTATCAACCTGCCCATTCTTATAAACGGCCTTTATAGGGTGTCCAAGCGGAAGCTTTAATAACATTCTCGCTCCTGTCGCTCTTGACATGAAACTATCAGCGTCAAGCCACGGTGTCGGATACTCTCCGTAAGTGTACTCGTGAACTGGGAACATTGTAAACGGCTTGGAACTCCACGCCTGCGTAATTTTGTCGATTAAGCAAGCTGAATAGTCGCCTAATCGTAAGACACCCGCCGCACACGACGCAGATATGGCGTCAGCCCATTCCTCCACATCGTTTGAACCTACGCCAACACCTGCACTCCTTAAAACTCTTAAATGCCTTGGAGTAATCATCTTACACCACCTTCCTTACCAGACCTGTTGGGTCTGTGCTGGGTTAGTCGGTGCAAGCCTCTCACAATCCAAAGTCACTAAAACGCCATTCTTGCCGGGTAAGAACCCTCTGAATGTTACCTTGTTAATCCTATATCCACGAGGAATAAGGTAGATTGCGTTCACATTCGTAATATCGGCATGACTTAGGTTGAAACAAGGATAAGTCATAAGCATACGGCGTCCGTCTGGTACACGAGCTACGAACTGCACTACAGGGTTCGGTGTGCTTCCGAATAAAACTACGTCAAAGGATGGAATTCCTCTGTGAATTTGCATTATCACGTGTTCCATTAGTCTGCCCTTTGCCGTAGCCTGTGCAATATCCAGAGCATACCAGCCTTCCTGAACCTGAGCTTCCCACCCCGGAATACCACTGGCCTGTGCCACTTCCAGCATAAGTTGCTTTGTAGCGGGTGTCGATAGGTCAAGAGCAGCTCCCTCATGCACTCCAACAGCCGTACATATTTCACCGTCTCTGAACCCGCCATTGACTGTCTCAGAGTATATGGACTTCATATCCTCCAAAACACCGTTTCTCCTCTTAGCGTCAACATGGTCGGCAAGAACATATTTCACGCCGTAAACTACGTCACCGCCTATTCCGTGAAGAAACAGCTTTTGAAGCCCTGTGTGGAGCTTTTCGGTCATAACTGCCATAGGATTATCACCTCTCTAACTACTCTTTCTTTTTCTTGGTCTTTTTCGCTGAGGATTTACGGGCTACAATAGCCGATAAAACCCCATTCTTCGCAGCCAGTTCTCCTGCACCGTGCTTCAAGATAATGTCGCCAAACTTACCTGAATTGAAGTGCAGAACCAAAACTGCGTCCTTACCCTGCATAAGGGTATATACTGCTAAATCAAAGTTTCTCTTTGAATTGATATTTTCTACTATAACTCCATCCTTACGAGGCTTATCAACAAGTTTCAATGCCTCACCTGCGGTAATTGCACCACCTGCGAGAATAATATCATAACCAAACTTCTTAGGCTTACCTTTGGATGCCATTTTATCCAGTGCGTCTTCTCTTACGCACTTCGCCAAATAGTAAGCAACACCGAAGGCGTCGGATTCGTCATAGTCCTTACCGTTCTTTTCAAGCACCTTCAAAGCAGGTACAAGCTCAATAGCCTTCTGCCTTACCATTTCCTTCTGTACAGCACTGCCACCTTCGAGCTTAACATTCAAGAACTGCTTCTTCCAACGCTTGTTATTTACAGAAGATACGCTGAACTCCAAGCCAGTTTCTACAAGAAGTTCTTCCAAACTGGAAGCCATCATGTGTAGAGCCTTGGCGTCGCCAGCGTACCCAATAAAGGGTTCTTCGTAAGCAGTATGTTTGATTGCATACTGCCTAATAAGACCCTCTAAATATTTCTTCAAAGCAATTTTATATTCTGCAAGGGATTCTGAATTCTCCCTTACTACCGCCGATGTAAAACCAAGCCTACCTCCCACTGACATCAGACATACGCCTGAACGTGTGCTGGAACTGTCCATGCCCAACACATACATATCAGCGTCAATCACAGGCGGTGTGGTCGTTACATTCCCCTTGATGTCCGTGTAAATTACCTTAGCCATCGAACCATGCTCCCTTTCTACTGTCCTGCAATTTCATTCAAGCTTGAAAACTGTGCGTAGCCGAATAAAGCTCTCACCTGTGCTGGCTTGAATTGCTCGGAGTGACGAGAAGCGATGTGGTAAATGGTTGTAACGTGATTATCCCTCTCCTCAGGTGTGCTGAATATACCCAGAACATTATCAGGAGTTCTGATTGTTTCCGCAGTTTCACCACCAGAGGTCTCATCAAAGGAAATGTCAGTCTTATTTCTGGCTTCCGTGATTGCTTCCTGCTTGAACTGTGCCGTAGCGATACAAGCCGCTCTCGGAGTTAGTTCATGCTCGATATAGTTCTTCAAAAGAATATATGCTGAGGACAAGTACTCAGTTTTCTTTCTTCCTGTCTTAGTCTGCAGGTTGAGCAAACTGTCCACAACAAGACAATCAAAACGGTTGAATGTCTTATAATGCCCGTCAATTACGTCAAGGAAGTCCTCTACGTAACCAGTTTCCTCAATAAAGCTGAGGTTTTCATTCTGTGCGATTGCCAACCTTGCATTGATAATCGCTCTACGTTCTTCCTCTGTCTTACCTACCAAACCGTCAGCAAGGTCTTTGGAAGTAATATTATAACCCTGCTCGAAGCAGATTGCCGCAATGAGCTTGTTAATCCAAGATTCTTCTGCTGAACCTTCCATAGCCCATACTGCTACACGTCTGCCCGCTTTCAGAAGTCTGTGTACCATATACGCTGATAAAGTGGTCTTACCGCCCTTCGGAGGTCCAATAATACCCACCATGTGCGTTCTACGGATACCCGTCCAAACATTGTCGATTTCAGGTATACCAAGAGTACAAAGCAACTCTCTTTGTGCTGCCTTTTCAGCCTGACGCTTTTCATCAAGCTGTTCGTCCAGCCACTCAGAGCCCAATGTAAACTGCCTTGCTCCCTGCGCACGTCTTAGAGAGTCTATTCTCATACTCTCTACCAAGAAGAAATCTTTTACGCCCGCATAACCTTGATATTCCTTTCTACGCCCTCCCCTGTAATCTACATAAGGGTCAGGATTGCTTAAAATAGCTCCCATGATGTTTAAGCACTGTCTTGTGTACTTACGCTCGAACAACTCAATAAAGCTGTTTACAGCACTGTCAAAACCTTCTGAGCCGATAAATTCCATATCACAGATACGCTCAAAAGCCGCCTTCGTCATCGACATGAAAGCGTCATATTCATCAGATTCAGTGAAGTCGGCCGCAAACTGTGCCAGATTAACCTGAGGAGCGCTCAAGATAAGCTCTTTATTCTCGTCGATAACTGCTTCCATCATCGTCCAGTCGCCTGTTGTAATACGTCTGGTCGCTACAAGCTCGTAAAGGATAGCATACTCGTCTTGGAATATGTTATCCCTGAAACGTGTTATGAACTTCGACACGTTATCCATACGCTCCTGTTCAAGACGTTCATCAGATAAAACTTTGCGTCGGAGCATACCCGCAAACATCTTTTCAATTATGGCTATATCGTCCTCATCATATTTATAACGAACTCTAATCTGCCTAATACCTGCCATCTATCAGAACCCCCGTCTACTCTTAAATTAGCATAGCTGGTAAATCGTCCAATGGCATACCCACGCCGCTTAAAAATTCTTCATTACCTCTCCTTACAGCCTTCACATTGGAAATTCTGCCTTTACTAGCATAATTCCAGCACTGTTGGTAAGGTACTTGCTGTTGCAGCTTGCCGTCGGATAAAACCAAGCCAACCAGCTTGTTTCCACGCATAATACGGCCCACTGCTCTCAACTGAACTGTATTTGTCTGGGCCTGCTCATTCGCAGGTGAAGCTTGAGGATACTGCATACCCTGAGGAAATCCTTGTGGGCGTTGGTACGCCTGCGGTTGTGGCTGAGGTTGCACTGGACGCTGTATCGGCTGTACAGGTTGCTGTGTCGGCTGTGGTCTTCTGAACATATCAAAAGCTGTCGGAGCTTGTGCCTGTGACTGTCTTGCCTGACCGTAACCCATCGGATTTGCCATACCTGCTCTGTCTCTACGCATTTGACCTGACGACACCGGGTTTGGTAGCATTATGAACATCTTACGAAACGCCCTGTAATCAATCACCCTCGTGTTCTTGCCGTCAAACAATATAACTGACATCGGGGATAACGGTCTATCTTTATACAAGAACTCGTAGGAAGATTCCCCTCTCGGAACGATGAAGACACCAAAATTCTGCTGAGCAGGTACTCCAATCATCGTGTAAGTATAACCGCCCTTCAATGAATACGCCTTAACAGGCTTTCCATTCGGGAATTGTACACGCATTTTCATAAGCTCTGAAATCTTCATTCGCTTTTCTTCGCCCGTCATCAAGTCCTTTACTGCACAACCCAACCCATTGCAAGCACTGCGTTCCTCACGGCTGGCTACATAGACAGATAAAACCGTCCTTACCTGCCGTGCTGGAACGAACTGCTCTTGTCTAAAATTGTCACATAGCACTTGTTTCGCCATAGTCTATCCCACCTTTCTGCGGTTACTTCTTCTTGCTTTTCTTATTCTTCGCCTCAACGTTACGCTTTCTACGCTGTACCGCACTGCCGACCTTCACACCGTCGTCGTACACTGAATAGTACACGTAAGTAGAGGGGTCTAAGTATGTTCCCGGATTTACTTCCTTTGCGTCTACGATAGCAATACCATTAAGACCGAACAAAGCTGGGACTAACCCCGCATTTAACTCTGTCAGCTTCTGCATTGAAGCTGTCGAAATAAGAATTGTTGCTTTACGGGTCAATGCTCTCGTGCGGAGAAGTTCGCTAAGCATTGCTAACCCGCCAGTTACCAAACCTGTTTCAGGAAGCTGGATAATTACGACGTCGCTCTGTGCGTAAGATTCCCAAGTAAACTTAGGAGGTTCTACATCCTTCGGCTTGAACATCGGAGTTGCTCCCTCGTAAATAGCTTTGTACGCCTCATTAAACAATGTGAAGCGTTCAATGCTGTCACGTATAGCCTTAGGCGAATGTGCCAAGAACTCCAAGGTGTTCAAATAGCCATGAGCTCTCTCGTAAAGGCTCTTTAACTCGCCAAGGGTTATCATCGGAGTTACAGATAATCCCGTAGCGAAAGCTGTCTTTATAACATCATCTACAAACTCTGGGATTGCCCAGCTTGTGCCAGCTGCAATCCAATAAGAGTGTTCACCAAATTCCTTGTTGCAAATAGAAGCTACGATACTCTCCCACATCTTCACGTAGTCATCTACGACCTCCATAGGTATTTCAACTTGGCTCGGAGTACCCATAGAGTCCAAAATACGCTTACGATTTACGATTGAGTGAAGACGCTCTGCCGATGGAGGACGCTTGTCAAGGTGCTTCTTATCTATAAGCCCAAACTTCAAGAACTCCTCAACCTGCTCTGGTGTCATTTCACCGCTTAGGAAGTGGAATGGAAGCCCTTTCTTAGCCATCGCACTCTTTGCGATATACTCCTCTCTTGCCTTCTGTACCTCTGCCTCACGCTTTGCTCTGATTTCCCTTGCTTTGTCGATTTCAACCTGTGTATGTGTCTTGCCGCTAAGCATAAGAGAAGTTAAGCTCTTATCCCTAATTTCAGCAAGAATAACTTCCTCAGGAAGCTTCTTAGGATTAAAGTCAATGTCATCAAGGACATAATTTTCAACCTTTAAGCGGGCTGATTCTTCAACTAACAGCCTCTTTACATCGTCCGCTGTAAGCTTGTGCTTTTTAGCCAATACATCCGTCCACATAGCTTCAACTTCTTCGTCACTTATGCCCTGTGTGAAAGGTTCAGGCTCTTTAAGTACGACGGTTTCAAGCTCGACTTCCTCGATAATATCAGGGAATTCTTCTTCCACCGCTCTACGCTGTGTGAAAAAAGACATTCCACCGCCCACCTTAGCCTTAGGAGTTTCCTGTTCAGCAGGTTCTGCTTCGACTTCGGATAAAACCTCAGCAGGTTCTGCTTCAACTTCGGATAAAGCCTCAGCAGGTTGCTGTTCCTCTGGAACTTCTAAGCTGTCCCAGACTATATCCCCGCCGTCTTCTTGGTTCTCTCCTAAGCCCAACGCCTCGTTAAGCTCGTCGATTAACGCATTGTCAAGGTTCACCGGCTCTACTGCGTCTGTGTCGGGAGTACCCGCCATATCAAGAGCTTGCAGGATGTCATCGGTGTCAAATTCACCTTCTATATTATCTTGCATCGGCTCTACGACGTTTTCCATGTCTGGAAACTCTAATTCCGCAAGGTCGCCGAAATCATCGAACGTATCCATGCCGCCGTAAGCAGTTTGTTTATCAAGATTTTCTAATCCAACGAAGTCGTCTTCCGTGATTTCTGGTGTCGTAGCTGGTTCTGTAGCTTCGTCCTTGCCCCCGAATAAAACCTTATCATCTTCGGTTACAAGAGTTGGAACTTCGCTACGAACTGCGTAAGCAAAGTTCTTATGAGCCTGCCTACGCAATGTGAATTCGTCGCCAATAAAACCTTCTGCTCTGAGGCGGTTCATTTCAACTGAAAGTTCTTGCTCACGCTGTGTCGCCCGCTCAATCTGCTTATCGGTAGGTGTCCCTTCCTTCGGCTCTATCGGACGACCTGTATATTTGAAGTAGTAGCGTCCACACTTCGTGCAGTAGCACTCACTGTTCTTGTTGTGTACGATACCGCTTTTCACTACGACGCCGTTGCAATACTCTCCATTGACTACCTCCAAGCAATACCTTGGAGTCTCAGGAGGTAGAGGCTTTGCAGGTGATTTCTTCGCCTGCGTAGCCTTTTTAGTTGTATTTTTCTTTGCGGTTGACTTCTTGCCCGCAGACTTCTTGCCCGCAGACTTCTTGCCCGCAGCCTTTTTAGTTGTATTTTTCTTTGCGGTTGACTTCTTGCCCGCAGACTTCTTTTTAGTTGACTTTACCGCCACGTTAGCACCCCCTATTAGTGTTCAATGGAAATTGGTATGTTCTGAATACTGATTGACTGTATCGCCGTTGTGATTGTGTCTTCCAGTGAAGCGTCCATTTCCTTGTCATACATAAATACATAGGTCACAGAAGCATTTTGAGCTGCAAAAGCTCCTGCTCTGAATACGCCAGACTTTCCTTCAATGGAAGTGTGTAAAACCACTTGGCGTCCAACCTTGTTACTGTTCCAGAAGATTGTTCCATCCTTACCCGCAGGTTTGCCGGGGTCAGCAGGAACTGATTTGATGATACCATCAGACTTCGGAATATAAGGCTGAGTTATATTTCCCCATGCGTCTTTGATTTCTGGCTGGCCTTCGCTACCGTCGAATAAAACATTTATCATATTCATATCGAGGTTGCCTGCCAGCTTACCAATTACAACTACTCCATAAATACCCGACACTGTGGACATCCACAGCTTATTACCCTCTATACGATAAGACCATATCGGGGCCATCTTTAAGGTGATACCTCGTGCCCCGCCCATAGAAATCTTATTATCTACGGAAGCTGGGTCTGTTCCACGAATATAAAGGGGGTCAGGCAACTTTACATAGTCACCGGGTTTCTTAAATGTCAGTCTGCCTGTGTCATCCTGAACTTTATCTATCGCAGGGAAATCAGGGTCAGCAAACTGTACACCCTGCACCTTCTTTTGGAGGTCGTCTACCTGTGCCTGAAGGTCTTCCGACATTGTCTTATACTGGCTACGCTCATTCAATGCTCTTACGAGAGCCTCGCCAAGCTCCTGAGGTGACATCTTGTCGATTGTGGCGTTGCCTGTCTTAGCTTTACCACAACCCGCCAGTAGTGTGGCACTCATCACCACTACCAGTGTCATAGCAACTATCTTGCGAAATTTCATAATTCTCCACCTTCCTGTTTTTATACTTAATCGGCCTTAAGTGATTCCAATAACAAGTTACCAAAATGAATAACTGTTTCGGATACAACGTCCGCTAAATCAAGTCCATCAACTGCTCTCTGTTTAACCGTATTGATGAAGAAGTCTGCCTCCTCACCTTCGTATGCCAATAAAACAAAGGTCTTGGAGCTTTCGTCCACGTTACGGTCAATACGTGCAGCAATTTGCTCGATGGTCGCAGGGTTGGTTTCCATACTGTAAAAGATACACACATCCCCGCTGTGAAGGTTCAATGAACGCTTAGCGTTCGTAATGATTACATCATACGTTCCGTCGTTAAAGCCGTCACGGATACTGTCCCTGTCGGTAGTAGAGCCGTTAAGTATCGCCACACGACGCCCTTGCTGTTCAAGCAACTGCTTGATGGTTTCCTGCATTTCGATGTGCCACACATAAATCATTACCTGTTGGTCCTCGAAATCCTCTGTCATCAACTGTAATAATCTTTCAAGTTTCGGCACATCCTTAGGTGTATTTTGAATGTCCAAACTCACACATAAACTCGGACAGTTAAGCACCTCGAAATAGCGGTAACCATTGCGTATAGCCGCCTTTTGTGCCTTGGTCTGCTTGATAAGATAGGTCTGATAAAACCTCTGTGTAGCTCCCAAGTTGACCTCTTTCTTCTTACGGGTCAAGTACACATAGTGCAGCGACTGCTTAAACCATTCCTGATTCTTATAGGATACCAGCTCCCACTTATTCCCCATCTGTCCGCCACCGCCACGGATTGGGAACTTCGCCAGCCTGTAATTACAGAAGTTCTGCTCAATCCATTTCTTTGGAGGCAATAGTGTCGGGTCTATCAAGGTAAACTGATTCACTATGTCCATCAGCTTAGTTTCAAACACTGTGGCGTTTAGGAAATGAACTCTTTCAATCTGGTCGCATAATACCTTAGTGTAACTGGATATAATAGTATCAGGCGTTTTCACCACATAACTCTCGTCCAGTATGAATGTGCCGAATTCTTTTACGACACGACTGAACCACGTAAAAAATGGGTCTGAACGGAGCGTAGAGTGTGTTATAACCAAGACATCAAAATGAATTACCTCCACAGGTTTTTTCTTCTTTGTCTTGGGCTTCTTAGGTTTTCCTGACTTGATGTACTCAATCGGCGGGTCTTCTGGTTCGGGTTCTGGAAGTGTCCCGTCGAGTACCCTTGTCAGATAAAACTTCTTCGTCTGCCTCTCCATCTTGTCTGCCGTGGAGTGCAAGACTACTACACGCAAGCCCGTGAATTTCTCTATTTCACCCGCAATCTGTCCGACCGCCGAACCTTCCGCCGCAACAAGAATTTTCTTCGTGTTTCCGTAAACTGTCCCCGCAAAGTCAGGATTTGTTGCATTACGGCGTACCGCATTTATCATACCGCATATCTGCGGTGTCTTACCTATACCCGCAGCGTCACCCAACATACTCCTCGGTGAACGATACAGAAAAGCCGCCCCAACCGTCTGATAATCCCTCAGCGTACCTACATACTTATCAAGAACTCCCAGACTTTCTGCATAGTCGTAAGCTGACATCCCGTTCTCCTGAGCTTCCCTACGAAACTTATACGGGAAGTTATAAATGACATTCTTAAATCTTGGGATTTCCTTCTGCTTTAGGATTGTATTTATGATTTTGCACTCCTCAGTGCTTAACCGCCCCTTAAATCTATTAGTTTCTACTTCAAAACTATCAGGTGAATAACTCATTCCATCAACTCCATATCTTAGCTTCCTAACAAAATACCCTTCTTGGTCTTAACAAGGTATCCCTCGCTTACCAGCTTCAATATGGTTGATTTCCCAAAGGCTCCGAATAAAACTTCTTCTTGCATAATAGTTTTTCCATACCAACGAGCTATCGTAAGTGCCTGCGTCTTTAAGTTTATTCCCGATATATCAGGAGCGGAAGCCTCATCAGGCTGTTGCGTCGTAGGCGACTGTATCGGCCTACTCTGTGCTACTTGCGTAGCTGGTTGCGTAGCCTGTTTTATACTCTGCGTAGCTGGTTGCGTAACAGGTGTCTGTGCCTTTGGAGGTGTTGGGGCTTTTGGTTGAGGCGGTGTCTGTACCACAGGTTCGGACGCTATCGCACCCAGTCCATAAAGACTGGCAAAGTCGTAATTGCCTAACGGCTGTATCGGGATTACTCCCTGCTTTGGTGTGGATTCCGCAGCCTCCAAGAATTCATCTGCCGCCTTCAACACTTCGTCCACGTCCGTAGATAAATTAGAAGACAACTCCATAGTCGGCTCTGTATATTCTTCGGTGTCCGTGCCGATAAAACCTGCCTCAGGAATATCTTCCGAATAGTCCTCAGTCGGGATTACATCTATGAAACGAGCTTTTCTGGAAGCATACACGTGTGCCCCACGTTGGAGCAAGCTCGCCGTCTTCATATAGGACATCATTACTCCCACATTCTGACCGAACATAAGGTCAACTCCTTTCTCATAAAATGCAATAGCATGAGCTTTATTATGCTGATATTACTTAAGGCCAGTTACGCAAACTAAAATAAGACAGCCCGAAAGCTGTCTTATTTTAGCCTTAGAACTGCATACGTATCGTATCGCCGAACAGCTCATTCCTGATATATTCTTCATCACGGTTGTAGCTTACCTTCAAGTACTGCCAGTTCGGAACTTCGACACCCATTGAGTAGAAGCCCTTTGCGATACGTCTTAGGGTTTCTGCCGTCTTAACATCGTCATCCGCAACAGCAGGACCTCTCACATACTTCGCAGAAGGCATGCTCATAATACGAACTGCAATGTCGCCGGGTGCGGTAAGTCTACGGTCAATCTTTTCGCCCAGTGTTTCGTCGATTTCGTCATCCTCTGCCATTACCGCAGCTTTAAGTTTCAACAGTGTTCTTGAAGTCTTGTCAATAACACCAGTCGCACGGTGAGGCACCATGATGATACCTACGCCAATGTAAGGAAGCTTTGAAAGAATAACCAGCAAGGAGCTTGTAAACTCTCTCAATCTTGCCTTTGCGTCGGCTTCTTTCTCGCCATCACGTACCTGAGCTAAACTGTCTCTTACGGATAAAACCTCATCAATTACGATGAATAGATATGGCATTTTCTTATCTGGGAACTTCTTGTTGTAGTCCTTGATGTTCTCACAACGTGCCTGTCTTAACAGCTCCGCTCTCTTAGGTGCTTCTACGTCAATAACTTCACGGAAGATTTCCAAGATGTTGTCGCCGTTATGCAAGCCTATAACGTGCGGGAACAGTGCCAAGGTATTGAACATTGTAGAGTTCTTCGGGTCGTTGATGATAAGTGCCACATCCTCAGGAGGATTGAAAGTCACTATGCTGGTAAGTATGGAGTTGACGTACCAAGACTTACCTGAACGCTGTTTACCTGTAATAAGCATTTCAAGAGCGTTTCCTGCGTCATCCAATAAAACTGACCCAAGTTCTGTGATACCCGCAATGTACGGAAGTGCGTTCTTCTCATTCTTGAAGTAGTTGTACTCACGCTCTCCCGCTAAGATGTCGCCCATTGTAATAATGCCAGAAGTACCTTTGTTGATTGTGATTTCCCACGTATCGGCCACTGGTTCAACCGTAACCTTAATACGTAGACGCTGATTTCTTACTTCTTCCTCGGTCAATCCCTCTGGGTCTACCGTAGCTCTGAAATAGGTTTCAAGCTCAGCAGCTATATCCTTGGTGTTCTTCATCTTCTTAACACGCTCGAAGACTACCTTGTATGAGAAGAAGGTTTCCTCAATGGATATACAACGCTGGGTAACCTTTTCGATTGGTATGTTCTGCAGGTTCGCTATCGCCTTTACGATAGTAGCCCTGATAATTTCATATACCTGACTGTCAGGCGTAATTGTAATGGTCTCTCTGAACTTCGGTGTCTTCTGCATAAAGTATGGCAAGAATGTAGAAAGCAGATTGGCTCTGGTGAGCGTCTTTTTCGTAGCCTGTACCTGTTTATCAAGCTCATCAAAGTCAGGAAGCTCAGGTAAATCAAAGTCAGGTTCTTGCTCTATACCAGCAGACACTGGTTCAGGTGAAGCCGAGAAGTCAGGAGTATCGCTCAGAATATCGTTAAGCTCTGCCAATAAATCATCAGTTACGACATTCTCCACAGAATCCTCAATGTTCTCGACATAAGGTTCTACCGCTTGGTCTGCGGTATCTGAAAGTTCCTCCATAGCCTCCGCAGGTGATACTGGTTTTGCTCCAATAAGTTCAGCCGCTATACCCATCGTCAATGCACCAACACCGCTTGTACCGATGCCCGCCAATAAAAGAATCCCGCCAAGTCCAAAGAAGCCAAACCCTTTCCAGCCTGTCGGCCCTGCCATAATTAAAAACAAAATTCCTATGACTGCAGCAGGTATTCCCGCAATCATCGCATTACGCCCGAAATAACCAATATCATCGGCCGTCCTCGACGTAGTGCTTTTTAAGAGTTCCTTGAACAACTTGCCTGTCGCCTTTAATCCCTTGCCCGCAGATTCAATGACTATATCGCCCCAGTCAGGACCTGTTTGTATAGCCTGTTGTTGTTGTTGCTGTAACTCTAATGAATTCTGGAAGCCTCCCATAACCCCACCGCCACCACCTTGTGCCATATGGTCACCGAAGCCTCCACCTCCCGATAAATCCAGCGAAGAAAAGCCTAAGTCAGCTAAACTATCACCCCCGCCTGCTTGGTCGGGTCCAAAGCCGGGTTCATGCGTCATACTGTCGACCTGTCGCAGTGTATCGAGTTCTTCCTGCGACGCCAAATTATCTAATGACATCCTTTTCAAGGATATGCACCCCCTTATGCGTATTTATTGCCTGAGCCACCAAAGCTTGCAAGGATTGCCCAGAGCACCAGAAATATTACGATTACACCAACCACTGCCCAGACGGTGTTCAAATTTTCATTGTCAAACTCATCCTTAAAACAACCGACGTATACGCCGATTAGCAGCATGAGCATTATAGGTATAAATAATGCCAGACCCATCTATCAAAACCCCCGTTCTTTGCAACTTCTAATTAGCTTTATACCGCACAGGCTTACTTCTATAAACCAAACAGGGGCGTAATCCCGATAAAAGGATTCGCCCCTGAAATCACCCTCGTTTGTGGGTGATTGCGTAGTCGACCCAACCTACGGTTATGTGGTCTCAGGGTCTACGCTATCCGGCAAAGCTCTGTCGCCGTGTTTTCTGCGTTCTTTCAAGTAACGCTCACGCACGGTCTCGTCACTATTAGACGGCTTTATAGGTATTTCCACAGGTGCTGTCTTCGCAAGCTCACCTGAAAAGTCGTCGAACATAGTCTTTTCCTCAAGTATGCCGTCCAACTCGTCCAGTAACTCTTTGGTTACATAGCTCTTGTTATCTGCCATCGTCCATCCTCCTATTCTTCATGGAATGAAAGTAATTTAGATAGTTGCCGATTTCTTCTTCAGTCGGCTCATACTCAAACTCTACCTCCACTACGTCCTCAATGTTACACCCAAGTGCAGCACAAATTTTTAGGACCGTTTCAAGCGTTACGCTTCTATGTGCTCTGATTTCAGACATTGTGGATGACGAAATTCCCGCCTGCTTGCTGAGTTCAGTTGTATTCATATCCCTGTCAATTAAAAGCTTCATAAGAGGCTTATAACTAAGCTTTGCCGCTACGATTTTTTTGTTTCCTTCCGTCATCGCCATCATCACCACCATCTCTTTCATAATCTTTCGGATAAAACTCTACTTTTCTGATACGCTTTCCCAAGAGTATTCAGCTCAGGTAAGTTCTTTATAGTCCACGCCAGACCAAGCATATTCCACAAGAACGCACGGTCATGTGGTTCGTCTTTGTCGCCTCTACGCCATTTCAAGTAGTGACGCACTCCGCAATCCAAGAACACCCAGCAGGGCATGCCGTTCTTCCAGTTATTTTCACCATATTTCTGTGCCCCGCCCTCATACTGCTTGGAAGCCTCAATCATCAGTGTTTCCAAAGGCAATTTGATTTCATCGGCAAAACTTCTAAGAGCGGCGTAAATGTGATTAACATTTGCCGGCTCCTTAGAAAGCTGAGCAAGATGTTTTATGGTATCAGAAGGCAATAACTCTGCCACTTCTTCCAGCGGAAGCAAGTCACATCTTCCCTTACCTTCTGCAAAGTCTCGAATTGCTCCTGTGCCAAACTCTCTTTGTTTGCCACTATCTTTTATTACAGGTATACCAACGCTCTCCATCATTGCCATTCCCTTCTACATCAGTTTTTACATTGGCGTACCCCTCAATAACTTCGCTTTTACCTAAGTTTTATCCAATTTTTCAAAGTTATTTCGGTTTTAATATCGCCAATATTAAGAAATACTATTCGTTTGCCGTAGCAAGCTTATACAATTCCTCAGCTGATTGTTTAACAGAATATACTTTTTCTACACAGGCCTCCATATAAGAGCTGCCAGCACAATAGTAGATTCTGCCACAGTCCGGGAAGTCTTTATATGTCACAATACCCCACACATCGAAGGGTTCTCCATTTGTCGGTTTAATTCGTAAGCCTAAAGATAAGCCTTTTGCCATTAAATTCCACTCCCTTAACCTAATTTTGGTTGTCACCTCAATACTACTATACTCCTATTTTAACCAAAAGTCAATAGAAATATTCGCTTTTTGGATATTTTTACGAAAAATCAAATATTACTCATATATTTTGAACTATATGAGGCTTAAAAATAGACGCCGATAAAACTTGGCGTCTGTCTGATGGGGAGGTTTAAGGAAGTATCGCCTTATCACAGATAAAGTCAACTACCTTGTGATATAACAGTATATGCTTAACATAAGCCATCCCGAACATTTCAATCTTTTCTTCACCGCCTGCATTGATTTCAGTCATGTAAGGAAGTACTTCATCATCTGTCAGCTTAATACCTTCCTGCTCAGCAATCGCCTGCACAAGTAAAGTTCTCTGTGCCTCTTTGATGTTGTTCTCTCTGAACTTTTCAAGCAGAGCTTCCTTGGTGTCTACCTGAGCATATAAAGAAATATAACTCTCAAAGCTTATACCCAGAACACCTGCTTGGTCTGTAAAGAAAGCCACAGTAGCGTCCTCAAAGTACTTAATATAGTCCTCAGGAAGCTTCTCAACATCAATAAGTTCCTTAGCTTTATCTGTCAAATAATCTGCAATATAATTACGAATTTGCACCTTCTGAGTTTCGTCACGCATTGCAGTCAGTGCTTCCTCAGCAGTCTTCCAACCACGGTACTCCTCTAAATGCTCTTTCACGATTTCATCGGTAAACTCACTGCGTTCCTCGATATAGTTGATTGTGGTCTTGAATACTGCGTCTTTACCCGCAACCTCAGAATACTCGAAGTCCGCAGGAAGCGTCACTTCGATGTTGTAAGTTTCGCCCGGATAATGTCCGATAAGCTGGGTCAAGAAGCCTTCAACATAAGCATTGCTTCCAGCCACCACAGTGACGCCCTGCTCCTTAGTATTACCTGCCTCAAAAGGGTCACCATCCACATAGCCGATAAAATCTATGTTTACTCTATCGCCTTCCACAACGGCTCTGTCCTTTACCTGCTTTACATAGCCGTAATAGAACATAAACTCATTAAGCTGAGCTTCAATGTCTGCTTCATTAACAGTAGCCACTTCCTCAGGAATTTCAAGTCCTGCATACTTGGGAAGCTCTGTCACGTAATCGGATGTCTTATAATCACGAGTAAAGCCGTCGTTATCAAATATATGCCCGTAATCAAAGTTGCTGGTCTTTACAACATCAGTATTCGGCTCATCTACAGGTCCTTCTGTCTTCTTGTTTGCACAGCCCGCCAACATACTCAATGTCAGGATAGTTATACATAAAATTGCTAATACTCTTTTCAATGTGAGTCCCTCTTACTTTTTCAAATTTTGACCCCCAAGGGTCACTCTAATATATGTCCACAGGGCGTCCAATCGCCGTAGGACGCCCTGATTGCTATTAAGACGAGTAAATCTATACCCAGACACCTAAAGGCGTCTTAAAACGCTTTCTGGAGCTTTTGAGGGTATGAAAAATTACTTACCCAACTCCACAAAATCGTTGAACATGAACCTAATCTTCTCAACTACCTTGTCAGTGTGCCAATGCCCACAGTACCAACGCTCATACTTCAAGCCGCCCTCAATCCCGCCAAGCCACTGCTCTGTTGACCTGTCTACCGTAGACTGGTCGATAAACGGCAGAAACTTCTCCACGGGAATTACTCTCTCAGGACAGGTATGCGAAAAGACGTAATCCACAGTAAAGTCGATGTCGGATAAAACCTGACTTACCTTCGCCTTAATTTCGTCGGACGGCTGTTCATCAGCCCACCATTTCATACCACGTGCCAGCCTTCTCAGTTTGTCGACGCTGTACGCACCACCCAAGATAATTGCTTTCTTGCCTCCAAAATCGTACACTTCTCCATCCTTGGCGAATAAAAGCGACGGGAACTCGGCCTCTTGGTAAACAACCCCGCCCTTGAAAGGAACTTCTTTGTAGGTTTCAATATTGCTCGGTCTGCACTCATGGTTACCGTGAACACACAGCAGCGTGATAGGAAGCTGTTCAAGCTTCGCCTTCAACTCTCTGTCCAGCTCACCACCCTCGTGATTGATGACCGCATCCCCCAGAATAACGAGGATGTCCTCCTTAGTCGTGTCCTTACAGTTGCAGAATCTTGCTACTGAGACAAATCCCCTGTGCTTGTCGCCAGTTACGTAAATCATTGAATTTGAATCCTCCCTAAATGTATTTTATAAAAGTACTACTGGGTTACGAATGAACCAGCGCAGTACTTTGACATACCACGGTACATCCGCAACACATACTTCTACTTCTCCTAAATCAAGGTTCGTATCTTCCACACCGTCTAACATCTGCGGATTTATCTGTATTTCAGGGTCGTCGATTATCGGAGTATCTGTGTACGCCGGGTCCTCCGCAGGAAGCTCCTGCAATTCGGCAATAACATCAGCGTCAAGATACGCTGTCAACTCTACCTGCTCACTGTTCGTTTGAGCCTTTATCAACTCTTTATCCAAAACTGCTCCTTCGCCAGATAAAACCTCATTTGCATAGTCTATCAGGAATGAAGCATACGCATTGACTTCTCCCTTGGAGAACGGTATCTGGTCGAAGCAAGTAAATCTGCTTATCTGTAACACATACTTATTGGCTTCTCCACTGTGATAATAACCCTTCTTCGGAACTACATACGTCAAAGTGTACATCTTACCGCTTACAGTGTTATTGCCTTCTCCAACTATTCTCTCGTAGTCAGAAGCTTTCAGCTCCATATTCAAGCGGACATATTTATCAAGCATATTCTCGAAAGTCAGCTTGTATAGGTGTTCCTTCCCCTTCTCTTTTCTGACGTCATCCACCACCACATCAAAAACTACGTCCGAAGTTTCCAGTGCGTAAAATACATCCTTCTCTGTATAGGGTTCAACAGTCTTATCATACTTACCAAACCCGCCTGACATCATAAACCACAACAACCCAATCAGCCCAAGAAACATCACAATGCTTAGATACGGGTTCACTGGCTTAGCAGGCTTTTGCTCCATACAAATCCCTCCTTTCAGCATATTAAGCCATTTATAAAGTGTACGCCGTCTTCCCAGCATACTTCGACGTATGGGTCTTTGCCCCAAATGTTACGAGCTTCCTGTATACGTCGCCTGATATTATTTACACCAAATAGTCCTTCTAAGAACTTACGGGTTGTCTTCTGTCCCTTGTAGAAGTACTTCACCGTCATCTGTATTCACCCCTGCTGATAAAACAGTCTTCAAGTGCTTCGCAATATGATACGCAAGCTTCACTGGCACAGCGTTCCCTATCTGACGGTACTTGCTTTCCAGCTTACCTACGAACTCTATTTCCTTCGGGAAGGTCTGCAACGCAGCACACTCTTTGTAAGAGTAACGTCGTGTCGCACCACCTTCACCAAACGCCCAAGCGTCCTTACCCAGCTTCACCATCGGAGGCGATGATGGGTGTATCGGTATCTGCCTCGCCGTAGCCAATATAGTCTGCGATACGTCAGTGAACTCTCGCCTACGATTACGCATTGTGAACCACGAACTAAATGAGCCTGAATATACCTCATCAGGTGTCGGCTCTGGGAGGTCTTTCAACGCTTCCCCTATATTCACAGCTTCTCCTTCGTATGCTGGAATTGAGTACTTCTTGATTTTCAGGTCTGTCCTGAACCCCGTGATGATTACTCTTTCCCTGTCCTGCGGTACTCCAAAGTCCTTGGCGTCTACTAACTGATAAAACACGGTGTATCCCGCAGCACTGAAATCCTCAATAATCTGCCTTAGGACTTCACCCTTGCCCATCGTAAGAATTCCTTTGACGTTCTCACCGATAAAACACTTCGGCTTCTTAGCCTTTATTACCCGCACATATTCCTTATAGAGCTTGTTTCTTGGGTCGTCTATGACACGCTTCCCGCCCAGACTATACCCTTGGCAAGGAAAACCTCCCAGAAATACATCACAATCAGGAATAGTGCTTGCGTCTATCTTTGATATGTCCTTTTGTACTACCGTGGTTTCAGGACTGTGCAGTCGGTATGTAGCACAGGAATCCCTGTTGAAATCATTCGCCCAGAGTATCTTGTAACCCGCCTGCTTGAAGCCTAAATCAAGCCCGCCTGCCCCACAAAATAGTGAGCAAACCTTATACTCCTCCATCTAATCCCCCTCACTACGCTGTGTATTGTGCTTTATAAAGTGCATTACCTGAGGCACAGTTTAGAGGGATTATAGCTATACTTTGCAGTTAGGAAGGTTCTTTGCCCAAATCCTCCCCAATACTTTCAACTGCTCTGCTGTCAGGTTCTTCTTACTCTGACTTCCATTCTGAGCCTGAGCTTTCATTCGTGCCTTTCTCTCCTGCTCACTCCACCCCGGACTTCTCCCACTCTTATGCCTTTTTTCACCATTGTGCGTGGTTTCAAAATTGTCCTTGTAGGTCGGCTTCTCCGCTACGTGCTGTTGCATTTTCTCGTGATACTTCGGTCCAGTAAGCCGTGCCGACAACATTAAGCCGAAGGTCTGTCGATAAGACAGCGAATCCAAACCATGCTTACGGATTGTATGTTCTATAAGCTTATCAAAAGCCATTCCGCATACATGACAAATAGGACGCCCTTCATCGTCGTAACGAACTTCTCCATACGGAGGAAGCTCATGCCAAACGCCACCCTTCTTTATGTAATTCCTGCAGGATACGCATAGCTTGCCGCTGGTTATCTTAACACCACACTTCGTACATACCTTCATCCCGATAAAATCCTCCTCAGGAAATTACCCTGACTATAGTGTAAAGCAAGAGCAGTACTCCCAGTGCAGCCAATAAAGCGACACCTACCTTAGAGTCCCTGTTAAGCCCTTCCTTAGGCTCGTCATAAGGGGATACCCCAAACCCCATACCTGTTACGCACTCCACAACTTCGTCAGCTGTGACTTGATGTTCGTTAAAAGTGATAACCCCCAGCTTCTTTTCGCTATCTACATTCACCAGCAGGACACCTTTCAGGTTCTTCAAGCCGCTGATGAGTGCTCTTTCATCCTGCACTCCCTGCATACCCTCGATATTTATAGCAAGCTTTTGCATAGCATAACCTCCTCAATTTTACTCAAAGCTTGTAATTTGTTCTGTTGACCTGCTTTACAGCAGGCACACCGATAAAAACAAAGGACGCAGTAGATAAAATACCCACTGCGTCCTTAAATCTATACAAACGAGTAGGCGCTGTAGGGGGAGGGGGGTGCAACGTCTACTCGGCTTGGCAAATTAGTTTCTACAAAACACCTGCAAATTATGCTGTTTCGACAAACTCAAAGCCTGCCCTTGATATTCCTTCACTATTGCGACGTTACACAATAAGCGAAAGTTCACATCAGGAGTTACCTGCCTCTTTTCATCCTGTATTAGTGCGTATATTCCCGCCATACGCCCGTCATCCGTGTACCATACGTAGCTCCTCTTATAGATTTCCTTCTTCAACAACCATAAAGCCAGCCTGCGGTTTAGGGTATGTCCAAACACGTCCAAATAAATCCTGCAATACGCTTTATAATCGGCTCGGTTGGACACTTTGTAAGCTACCCCATACGACGGCAACGGGTAGTCCCTTACTTCCTTCCGCATGGTTCTCAATACCTTTTTCACCCGTCAACTCCTTAATAGTTCGACGGTACTGCATGAAAGGCGATACCTATAACCTTGCCGTCTGCATCCTTAACCAAGTACGCCCTCATGTGCAGATAATCAGCAATATTCTCAGCAAACCCGTCCTTTACAGTGTTTGCATCTTTCAGATTGACTTGTTCATCACCCATCAACCCTTCTTTGGCTAAAATATAGCCATCTTTATATTCAAGCACTACCCCTTCACCTGTCGGGTCTTTAAGCAAAGCCCCATAGTTTATGAAGGTCAGCTTGTCGGATAAATTCTCTCCGCTTGTCTTTACTGCCTCAGTTATGCCTGTGACCGCAGCCGTCGGCATATCAGGGTCTACATTACCGTCCAACTTATTCGGTGCTTCCGTTCCGTCCATAACCATCTGAGTGGCTACCAGTACAGCTACGTTGCTGTTCCTGAATATTCTCAGTGCGTTAATAACGTCAGGTCCATACACTATCTTGTTGTCAAACGGTGAAAAATCCGCTCCCTGCATATCCAAGAAAACCCCAGCGTCCTGAATTCCTTCCTCGACTGGTTCTTCTTCGGAATCTGAACTTGATGGTTCTTCAATAACCTCAACCTGTGCAGGAGCACGCCTTTCAACTTCATCCTGTTTTCCACACCCTGAGAGTGCGAATAAAGCCAAACAAAGCATGATTGCTACGCATACATCGCCAAGCTTCATATACTAAATCATCCTCCCTTTCTCCTTTAAGTTCAGATAGAAGCCCACGAACGGTATTACACAGCATCCGGAAACACCTCCGTATGCACGGGGAATATCCTTACACAGCATCCGTGGGCCTCGTTATTACTTCTTGGTTTCCCTTGCCAAATATCTTGCCAAAGGTTCTCGCTTTATTTCTACCCCATCACTGTTGGTGTAGATGACTGCTCTACCGCCTCTTACAGTTGCTACGAAGGGCTTGCACAGATACCATTTCCCATCATCGCCCTGTATTCTCACTTCTGGTAGATTTTCAAGGTCTATGTCTTTTGATACTGTTTCTTTAGACATCTTTCAATACCTCCTTATGTTAATCGGTCTTTCCTTGTTCGGCTGAAATTCCAGTCCAGTCCAGTCCATTCGCTGTCCGCAATCTATACAAAACTTGTATTGAATCTGCTCACCAAACGGCAGCTGTGCTTTACAATTAGGGCAATTATACTTACCACTTAAAATTTCCAACGGCTTCTTAGCCTTATTTCGCTCTAAGATACCCTGTAAACACTCCCAGTCCTCCTCGGTAGCCACTTCTATGACGGCGTAGGGGACTTGTTTAATCCCCCACGTGTCACCATCATCCAGTTGCAGAATAATTTGTTTTTGGTCTGACATTAGTATTCGCCTCTCAGTCTCTTGCCAAGCTTATCAACCAGCTTCTCGAACTCCTCAACTTCGTCTGATAAACACCGACATCTTATCTTGCTGAACCACGCCATGAACTGCTTATCAAGCGGTTCGGTGTCTATATACTCTGGTAGCTTATAGTTACTACTCTTTTGTATCAAGTGCTTATAGCTCTCAGGAACAATAATCGGTTTATAGTTAGGACTAATGATTTCAAGTTCGCTCTGGAACGATACTGGAACTGCATTAACTCCGTACTCACGAATAAAAGTATCATAAGCTGCGTCGTAAAGGTTTGTGCTGCTGTCGGACAAATAAAAGTACTGACTGCCTACATAGCTAACATCCGCTCTGCCCTCTTTCGCCAGTTGTATTACCTTCTCAGGTGCTCCTGATTGAGCCCACATTGTGGATGACAGCCATTGTAAGTCAAAGTCGGATACCAGCTTACGGTCACGGTCAAGCTTTATGTACTCAGGCTTGAAGTCATAGCCGTACTGGTAAGGTTCGTACTTGCATACGAACAAGCCATTCACGAACACTTTTCCCTTGAACTTTTCATCTTCAAGGATACGTCCTCTTGGTGTTTCTATCACATCACCTACATCTTGCAGGTGCAGATTGCCCTCTACTATCTTCGCATATTCCTCAGGTGTAATACCCTCAATTTCGATTGAAAGGTTATTGTCGGGTACTGACTGCCAAATATATTTCTTGTCTACGAAGAAGGTTAAAACCTGTGTGCCATAACGTCTGGACTTAACAAAACGTGGACGCCATACTTCCCTTGCTCCGTAGTTGTAGAAGGTTACTACCTTCCCAAGTCTTGTAAGTACCAGTGTTGCCACCTTATAGCCTTCACCATGCTGACCTATTGTCTTGCTGTCATTTGCCTTTGTAGTTGAACCCAATAAAAGGGTCTTAACTTCAAGTACAGAATTCTTATTGCCTACACTAAGCAACTGCTTCTCAGCGTCATAATTGAAAAACATTGCATTGTCAGGTAGTGTAGTCTGCTGGTCTATCGCATTTTGGAAAAGCTCTCTTACTGCCTCAACAACGCCCCACTCTGGAACGTAATCTGGTGCTAAACTCAATTCATATTTACTCATAACATAACCTCCCGCACAACAATTATATTCATTACTTGTATTTAGTATACTATACTTGCAGGAAGTTGTCAATAGTAATTTGTAAATATTTTAAGCAATTCCTGTAAAAAGTATACACTAAAAAGCAATTACTTGTCAATAATAAAAACAACCACCCACAAAGTAGGTGGTTGCTTGTAATTTTTAGTAGTAAACTTTCTCACGTACCGCTTTGATTACCAACGTTGTGTCGCCCTCTGTATAAGTCATGTTGCCCTTATCGTCGGTATCAACGCCTTCAAACCAGTAATCTGTAAGTACTATAGCCATATTCAAGATACAAGTCTGCAGTCTGTTTGCAAATAAAGCCTTCTTGATTGCCGCAAGCTCTTTCTCGGCATAACCTATAGTCGCTCTGAGTTCTTCCTCTCTGCTCGCAAATGTCTGTGAAGCAAGGAACGCTTGAAGTCCTTTGTACCAGTCTGCCATAAGCTCGCCAGCCTTGTTAAGCTTGCCGCTCGCCATCTTTTTAAGCACATCGGCTCCTGATGGTAAGCTCGCGCAGCCTTTGATGGCGTAGGAAATCTTTCTCGCTTCGTAGAAGTCCTCGCCCTTTTCTTCCTGCTTAACTCCTACGCCCACATAAGATAGGTCTGCGTTCAAGCCGTAATCTTTGAGAAGCTCAACCTGCTCGTCTGTAAGCTTCACAAATATGCCCTTTTCTTCGCCCAGTTCTTCTCTCGCAGTTTTAAGCACGTAGTTCGCCATTTTCTGCTGAGCTTCAAGCTTCAACGCTTCCACGGTATTCACAAGGATGTCGTGCATACTCATGGACTGGTCGACATACTTCTTGTTGATTACAGGAAGTGATGTAAGGTCAAGTGTTACAAGCTTCTTCTGGATAAGGTCTGTGGAAGCGAAAGGCTCAACAGATAAAATCTTCAATTCCTTGATTGCTTCCAGCTTCTCAAGTGTTTCAGGTGTTACTACGAACTGGATAGTGTCCATGTTCAAGAAACCGTTCTTGATGATGGTCTGAGTTCTGTAAGTGTAGCTGTCAATCACAGGGTTCAAACCAACTCTCTCAGCCTGATTAGGGTTGAGCTGTACCTTACCTGCAATCTTAGAGCGGATAGATACGTTCACCTTTTCCTTGTTAAGTACAAGGTCTTTGAACGGAGTTACCACCATGCCCTCGTCACGCTTGAAGTAGTTGACTTCTTCCTTAGTCTTCAAGCCAATACGGTTGTAGTTGGACTGATATACATAGCCTGTGTCATCGGCTTCTGCCAGCATTTTGAGTAAGTCCATTACGCAGAAGGCGTCATCCTTTGGCAGATAATCTGCGTCACAAGTATTCGGATTACGCATAGCTGCGTTTCTGGTAGCGTCTGCCTTATTGCCTCTGACTTCTCTCATTTTCATAATACATTCCTCCTCGCTATTGCACTGTTTTATTATAGGCACGTTTATTGACTTCAACTTCGTGAATATTATTTACGATTGTCGCACTGCGAAGCTTATTATCTTGCAGCACATCTTGGATTGGAATTAACATACCGCCGTACCTTTTTAGCGTCAAACATTTAACCCACGTCCTTTCTGTATAAAACCACATTATGTGCAGCGAAGATGTCTTCAAGCATAGCGTACACGATGTTCCAATCCCCGCCGCCACGGTGACATCCCATCAAATACGGAAAAGCTATTTCCGTGCTGGTGGCTATGTTATCCCGCAGCTCCTCTAAACACTTCCTGAGTGCATCGTAATCAGTGTAACACTTCCCAGCGTAGCCGAAGTTCTCCTGTGCAAACAGATTGACTACAATCTTCCCAGTATCGGTCGGTACATACTGCACCCTGCCCAATAAATCACCTTTATATTGACTGCAAAACCTCTTGTACTGTGTATAAACCTCAGGGTACTTATCACGTATCGCTTTCGCTACTCCTGACCCCATTACACCCCGACAGTTCACTTGGTGGCAGATAAAAGGACTGCCTGCATCCAAGAGGTCGCCATTTACTACTCTTATCATCCTAAACCTCCTCTTAGAACTGTCCGTTGTGGAGAATATCCCTGATTTCCGCTAAGGACTGTTCTCTAATCATTTTGCCATTGCAGAATACTGTCTGTAAAAGGTTCTCACCCTCGAATTTGTCGATAGTGTCAGGTGTGAAGCCATCTTTGTAAGTCAGCTTGCCGTCTTTATCCCTATACACTATGCACATACCCTTCTGTGACTTCTTGAACTTGCCTGTATCAGTCTTAGGGTCTTTGAATATAGGTATCTGCTTGCCGTTTACTTCGCAGTAAGTCGCTTTCACCGCTTTGCCGTAAGTGTCTCTGGTGAATGGTTTCAATGAGCCGTTTGCCAGAGCTTTCTTAATGATGTCAAGGTCACCCGCAAATTCCTCACCTAAAAGGCTGACAATATTCTGCAGATTTTTATTGGTTTCTTCTCGTCTGTATGTACGAACATAGTATTACCCCCAAAATTTTTATTAAATAAATCACTCCCAGATGAACTGTTTTAGTTGTTGGTACTATTATATGCTATGCTTAAACTTGTGCCAACTATTATTTAGTTAATTTTAGAAAATAAAAGTACCGTACAGTTGTATGGTACTTTCAAATAGTTGTATTTACTTGAGTATGCTGGATAAGATACGGTCAAGTTCTTGCTTCGTAGCTTCGAGCGTAGTCGTAGGTATCGCAAAGTCGCAATGCTCCTTGTAATCGAACTCTCCGTTTAGGATTGCCGATGTGATACGCTCTGCTATCGCTTCAAGAGAATCCCCTCTCTGCTTCATACGCTGGTACATATCGTCCAAGCTAACTTCCAAGCATACAGATAAAACCTCGTTCGGATAAAGCTTCTTCAAAGCCTTCAATCCATTGACTTCAAGCACTACGCATACAACATCGTGTGCCATCAGCTTGTCGTCTACCTCACGCTTCGTAAGTCCGTAGAAGTTAGCGTTGTAGATGTTATATTCCACCTTTTCAAGCCTTTGGAATTCAGGTACGGTAACAAAATGATAGTCTACACCATAGACCTCGCCTTCTCTCGGCTGTCTTGTCGTAGTCGTAACTAACCTCGGAATACCGTGCTTTTCTTCAAGATACTTGGCTAAGGTAGTCTTGCCACTGCCTGATGCACCCACAAGAACGATTATTTTCTTGGCAGATACCCCCGCATTGAGGACGTTCTCTGCATATCTAAGCTGTTGCTTAACGTAAGGGTCGTCTACCTTACCCCCTGATAAAACCCAGTCGCTTACTCTCTTGGTTATATCCTCGTACACATCACGTGGCAAACGGTCGCTGTACTTTGACAGTTCCTCTAAGCTGTTAATCTTTATCTGCGCCACACATAAACACCCCCTTCTATGTCTTTTTAGGAATTTATGTGAGGCTCAGGTCCAAGAGTTAAAAACCCGCCAAATTATATTTGTACAGAACGTAACCTCGCTTCTCTGCCTCTGCCAGCGGGATTAAATAGCCGTAGCCAATCGTGTCGTAGTCAACTGGATTACGGAATGTCGTAAGCGGGAAACCACTTGCGTCCTCACGCAGCTTAGCCCAATCAAGGATGTAACCCATGTCGCTCACCACATCGTGATAACAAATCAAATCGGCCAAGCAATAATGTAGCCAACCCTTCGCCGTCTTCGTGCTACGCTCCATCTTATGCTCGATGAATAGGTTGCCCGTTTCGTGTATCCTATGGTCGGCTACGACATTGATACGGAATATATCCCGCTTCGGGTCGTATATTTCAAAGGTTATACCTATTTTCTGATGTGCAGGACTGTCGGTATAGTCGAGGATATGATACCCATGCTTCTTAAAATAATTTTGAAGTCTTACCGATAAAACCTGATTTTCTTGTAACATGGTCTTAAAAGTTCTATTCATTAAAGCTCTCCTCTCTAAATCAATCAATCAATGTAGTCACTCATTAAACGCAGACAAAAGGTATCCCACACTGTTATCCCCAACCTCATTGCGTCCTGATACGCCGGGCGTGTAAGCTCTGAATTTGTCATCAATATGCCCTCATCGGCTCCGTATAAATCCTTGCCTGTATAAATCTCTGCTACCGCACTCCTCGGAATAGTCGAATTGCTACGCAGCTTGCACTGTACCGCATAAAGCTTGCCGTCTTTCTCGGCTAATATGTCTACGCCGTGGTCGGCTGACTCACTGGTACGGCGCACGTTTGAAAATCCGGTACACTGGAGCAGTCGGACACAGTAAAGCTCAAAATCCCGCCCTGTCTTGAATTCTTCGTTGTCGAAAGGATGGAATTCGTCGTAGTAATCGTAATAATCATCATCCCAGATTGATATAGTCGCCACCTCCCTCAGAATGGGTTTATAAGGAGTTGGAGGAGGCCTTGAAGAAAAAGTACGGGTCTGGACACGGAAAATCCTTTGTACGGGTGTAGACCCGTACTTTTGTTGGTGTTCGATGACTACGAGGATAAAAAGAAAAGACGCAAATAAAACCTATCTGCGTCTTATCAGAACCCTCGCATAGCAGGATGTCAAATAACCATCAACCCCATCTGCTATGTAATACTTACCCTTCGGCTTCTCCTTATGCAACAACAGTGCGTTTATATTTAGATTATACTTCCGCTCTCTACGCCCATCCTCACGAACTAAATAAGCATTTTCGTAATTACGCACTGCCTGTATTTCAGAACCCGCCGTACTACTTAATATCCCTATAAGCTCAAACTGTTCTGGATTATACTTATCCAAAAAAGTCACTGGAACACCAATAAATCCTCCGTAATCCTTAGGAATGTCAACTACCTTATCGACATTTATAGCGTCAAAATTATGGTATTTCGGGTACTTGTCGGGTGAATACTCGCAAGTCAACTCTAACCATTCGTAAGCTTTCCGTATAGGCAAGCTCGTATACCAACACGACGATATTACTTGGGCGTATTTAACCCCATTCTCAAGCTTCGTATACTTAGTATAATCATCAGGCACTTCAAAAAACATACCTGCATTAAAGTTGGTGTACCCTGTGTGTATCTTCCCATCCTTAAACAGCCTAAAGATATTATCAAAAAGTAACGCATTTGTGTTGCCTATTACTACAAAATCCCTGCCATAACTAACAACAGTATCTATAAAACTCTTAAACAAAGAAAACGGAGGATTTGTAACAACCACATCAGCATCTTGTAAAAGTTCAATACACTCATCTGAATCAAAACTTCCTGAACCATATAACACCTCTACACCTGCATTAGCCAAAACTTCCTCATGTGTAGCAGTATCATCAACCTCAGTTATTATCACTTTATAAGCTTTTAGTTTATCACCCGTATCCGCAAATAAATCTAATTGGCTGTCAGCCCCTGCATAACAAGTAGCTGCCAACTTTGTCAGCCCAAGATTATTGAAATTCTTTACAAAGTACTTAACAAAATTGCTCTTATACGGGTCGTCACAGTTACAATAAACCGACTTACCTTTCAAAAACTCGCCATAATGTTTCAGTTCAAGTTCTATATCTTCCATCAATGTATAAAATTCATCGTTATTCTTAACAGCGGCAGCTCGAAGACTTTTATGACGACTCACCGTATAACCCCCTCTCTAATTATCTTGATACCCCGATAGTTTCGCTTTGTAAACGTCTATATCCACAGGAGCATAATTTGTAACTTCAATCAAAATACCCCCATCAGAAGTATCTATAATTTCCACAGTAATCGGCTTAGTAAATTTTTTCCCTGTAAAAAACCAACGCTTCTCAAAAGCGTCTATATAATCCTTATGGTTCGCATATACCTGCGCTCTACGTCTACGCACACTTAAATAATAATCAACATAAATACGCAGTGCTTCTGCCGATGGTTGATATTTCAGCGTCTTCTCAGCTATATCTATAATTTCTAAATCAGAACATTTCTCTACAAGCTTATGTAAAGCACGTGCAATAGAATCCCCAAACCTGTTATTCAAACATAAACTCAAAACAGGCTCAGGCAACTTTATAATATTAAGAGCGTCGCTTACCTCACAATCATCACTGCTATATCCCGCAGCCTGTAAAGCTCTACGTAAATCTGACTGAGTCAGCTCAGGAAACTCATCTAAAAACTCTCTATAAACCACACCTAACATAACAGGTGTATAACCATCTTGTCCTAAACTACCATGTGGCTTCTCATCACAGAACTTCTTCACAGCACATACTTTATCAAAGGCTATCTGATACCGCACGGTCTTCATAAGCTCAGCTTTTTCTTCCGCAGATAAAAGACGCTTCCCGGGCTTAGTTCCTGTCTTTCTTCCAGTACCTGTATAGCCCTTACATTTACTAAGTTCTGTACCCACAGCCTCCCGCAGGTCATCCAATAAAACCTCTATCTTATCCCGAAGGACTTCACCTATAGGGCTGGTTTTCAAGCAACCGCCACCCTCAGACCCCGGTAAAAATTCAGAAACCAACTTCAACAAAATAGCGTCAGCTAACTGTTCCTTCTCTACTCCTTGTAAACCCTTCAAAACAATCACTCCTCTATTCATTGTTGCTACAATTTGACTAAGGCCTCAATTTAGGCAACAAAAAAGAGCAGATAAAACCTATCTGCGTCGTAAGTACCTTATTCCTTTACAATTACCTCAACTTCCTGAGGTATGTCTTCTTTGTTAATCGTAACTTCGTAATCAACATACTTCCTCGGAACAAGTACGCCCTCTTTACGCTTGACCTCCACAGCTTCAAACAATTTATGTGCAGCACAATCACCAAGCTTAGTGCTATGCTTGAAGATTATAAGCTTTCTCGTAGCCATCTTACCACGAGTGGCTGAACGGTCAATATCATACATATTCAGGATAGCTTCCCATAAAAGCTCAACATCTTCCTCGGAAAATCCTGTCTTTTCAGCCTCAAACGCACTAATAAAACCTTCAAGACGATACAACCCGTAAGGAACTATAGATTTTCTGCCCATTTTCGAGCTTGTGTCGCCTTCGTTTACCTCAGTACAGCAGGTAATAGACATATCCCTTGACACAATCGGGTCAATGCTGTTTGCCACCGTAGTCTGTACAGGTCCTCTAACCTGCCCAGTATTGTAAGTTACAGTCATTACACCACCAAAAGCACGTATGTCAAAGAAGTTCGTAACAAGGAAATTATACAATTTATCCCTATCGGCCTTATCCTTAGGAGCTTTCTTCTTATCCTCTGGAATGGCTACACCAGTTTCTATGTAAGCCGCCTTCCTGTGTGTATCCATAGGTACGCCTTCTTTAACGTAAATCTGATACCCCGGAACACCTGCTCTGGTTGTATCTACGTAATTACGAATTTTACGATTGATACAAACATTCGTAATTTCCCCCAGACCTGTTTCTGGGTCCATTCTTGGGGCACCCCCAGCGTCAGGGTCACCATTCGGGTTTCCATTCACAACCTCAATCAACGCTATAAACTCATACCTATTCTGTATCGCATTGCTCATGCTCTTTCTCCTCCTTATCCTCATTCTTCTTAGAACGATATAATTCAGTCGTTTGCTGGTAGTAACCTAAAATAAACTTACCTTGGTCCTCCAAGCTCAAATGTGCAGGAAACTCCGCAACAGGCTCTAAAATTTCAGATAAAACTTTGTGCAGGTAATCCCCACTCTTAGCTTTCTTCATGTAATAGTTAGCATTGCGTAACAGGAAAGGAAATACTACTGACGGCGTACTACTTGCTGACGCAAAATAGCTTACCCTTAAAGTATCATTCCCTGCGTCTTTTTGAAGCTTCTCTATTACAGCAAACGCCCTACCGAGCCTATATCCTATGTTAGTACTCCCGGTATTCAACATATAGGTCAGCTCCTCTCTTAATTTATTATTCTTAGTAAATTCAGCCTGACGCAATAAGCAGGCCTTTATAATTCCCGCCCTATATTGGTCGTGTGACTGACTTACCTTAAATCTTGCAATAGCCCCCGAATAAAGACTTGCCGGGTACAAACCTCCTGTTAAAACTGCTTCCGATACATCACGCAACATGGTTGCAGGTAAATCCTCATCCTTCTGTGTCGGAGGCACAGCCAACTTCACGACGTCTTTTATCGACAAAGCTCTTGGTTCAAAATTACTATAAATACTTACATCAGCATGGTGTTTAATTAGCTTCTCCACTAATTCATAAAAGGTAATTTCCTTAAAAAATCGAATAGCAACACGAGCTTTATCGTTAGTAAATCCTAACAGATACATTCTGCAGTTATCCAGATGTTTTAGCTCAGGTGTAGAAGCCAACGGAAGCCCGCTTCGATACTGCCTCAAAATACCCTGTATTGTTTCAGTATTTTTCTTGTCTATCTGCTTACGCCTCTCCATATACTCGTCATCGGATTCACCCTTATTCTTTACAGTCTTATTCACACCGAATAACCTTTCCAACACAGCAGCATATTCATTTTCTCTGGTAGAAACAGCCCAATAAAGCACTTGCAAATCGCCTAAGAACATCCTGTTTTCATTTACAAGCTTCTGAAAAGCTAACACATACTTAGAGGCTGTCGTCACACCAACAGACGCATTTATGCTCTGTTCTTTACCATAAGACTCAAACGCACCGCCATTAAATGATACAAGCATAACACCCCCAGTAGACCCCGGAAGCCCTTTTAGTCCTCCATGCAAGCGTGCAATAACTTCCTGCTTTCCTGTTATTGAACATTGCCCTATAACTGCGTCATCACTCACACTGGTAAATGACTGTTCCCAAGCCGAAGTTACCTCATCAAGCTCATGTAAATATTTATCGGCACCATCTAGCTGAAAAACCAAACTACCATTTCTGGATAAAACTTGGTCTATATACGGTGTCAAAGTAGTCAAATTAGGTGTATATGTATCTAAAAATGCCAAATAAGCTTGAACATAAGGATTCTGTGAATACCCAGATAAAAGTCTTTTATTCCATTCTGCATAAACGTCAAAATGCTTCTGAGATACTTTAAGAATCTTAGCATTTTTATCGTATTCAACACCGAGTGCGTACTTCGAGTTGTCACTTGCAAAGCTCGGCTTTAAGCTCAGCCCTGTCCTACCTGATACAACAGGCAAATCCATCGAAACCGCCTTTTTACCCTGACCCAGAGGCAATATATCCACAAGATTGCCGTGAACATCAAATATGATTACACCAACCACATTCGTACCTGTGTATCCAATCTTAGGAATATTACCTGCTTTCTTTTGTAAATCGTAGTACTCAACCAGACGTTCAATTATTTGCACGGCAATCCCCCACTTCTATAATACCATTTTTCATAACAGGCCGATAAAACATAGGCGTCATGTTATTGTCGTAATCTATATCATAGAGCATCCAAGACAAATCCTTCTCAGGTAAATCTTTATAAAAACTTTCAGGGAATTCTTCTGCCCACTCAAAATGAGCTACGTACTCACTAATGCCTAAATAAGGTTGCCTATGACATTTCCCACCTTTAATCCTCCTACGAGCTATATCTATATACTTACCTTCTAAGTCTTTCCTATCCTCAGGTGTATACGTACCTACCAACTCAAAATGAGCTTCAATGGTATAAGATACATCTACAAGTATCACAGACGACCTTGGTGTGCGTTCCTTAGAAGTATCTAAGTATAAAGGTGTTCCCTCAGATAAAACCTTCTGGACGTTGAATTTCGGATACTTAGTTTTAACTTCGTTAGTTACAATATTCCGATGTTTTATAGCGTTATTGACTTGAATTTTGTCAACTTTCCATCGTATTTCTGGCTTCCAATAGATTGCTTCTATTATACCTCTCGCAGCTGACGGGGTTATAACATCATAACTTACACGCTCCGTACCAAACTCTGGTCTGGTAAAACAGGCCCGCTTACCCCAAACAGTCAATCTTATACCGTAATCCACTTTAATTACCCCCTTTACTTATTTCTTTCTTTCAACCCACGCACCCGCATAGGGTGCGACACAGTCTTGGCAGGAATTACGAGCAAATAAAGAGTATTTCAACCCACGCACCCACATAGGGTGCGACTTCTCTAAATTTTGGGCGTTCTATATTTTTACCTATTTCAACCCACGCACCCACATAGGGTGCGACTACCCTGACTTTGATAAATCTTATGACTACGTTATTTCAACCCACGCACCCACATAGGGTGCGACCACATTCCTCAAGAGTTAATTCATCTGAGTATGGATTTCAACCCACGCACCCACATAGGGTGCGACAATTTAGTTTTATCCGCAGGCGTAGCCCCTCAGAATTTCAACCCACGCACCTACATAGGGTGCGACCACTCTACGAAATTAACAAGGGTGCGACGTCGCAATTTCAACCCACGCACCCGCATAGGGTGCGACTACTGCTCGTTTATTGCAGATAAAATTATTAGATTTCAACCCACGCACCCACATAGGGTGCGACCGGTTATAGACCATGTAGTTATCGGAGAGCGACACATTTCAACCCACGCACCCACATAGGGTGCGACAAAAAGGTTATGTTCTTTATCTCTACTTTCCAGATATTTCAACCCACGCACCCACATAGGGTGCGACGTTGTTCCAGAGCAGTATCATGCTGCACTAATCCAATTTCAACCCACGCACCCACATAGGGTGCGACCATCCTTAACGAGCCAGATTGTAGGGATTAAATTTCAACCCACGCACCCGCATAGGGTGCGACCACCGTCAGACTGGACGATTACACCCATCCTCGGTATTTCAACCCACGCACCCGCATAGGGTGCGACAAGCTGAAAAAGGCTGGCTTTGACACGTATATAGTTATTTCAACCCACGCACCCGCATAGGGTGCGACGAGCCTTCACAGCCTCACAATCCCGACTATCCAGATTTCAACCCACGCACCCGCATAGGGTGCGACCACTTAATGTATAGCACGCTCAATGAGCAACTACATTTCAACCCACGCACCCGCATAGGGTGCGACCTTCGCCAGCCTGCCACTTACGTACCTCCTCAGCATTTCAACCCACGCACCCGCATAGGGTGCGACCATCTCAACAGTCTGAGAAGCATTAGCTGTTGTATTTCAACCCACGCACCCGCATAGGGTGCGACGAAGCTTCCATTGACCTCTGTAAGTCTAGCTCTATTTCAACCCACGCACCCGCATAGGGTGCGACCCCAACACCTAAGAAAGGAGGCTATTACTATGTATATTTCAACCCACGCACCCGCATAGGGTGCGACTGCAATCTTTTTAGACCTGTTACCTTAACAGATAACGCAAAACAAAGTGCGAAACTACTCACACAACCTATCTAATTATCAAAATTTCAACCCACGCACCCACATAGGGTGCGACTGCAATCTTTTTATGTTTGCTTATAGTTCGCAATTTATTAAATCTTGGTACTGTTTTACGACAGGCCTAGTAACTTAAAATAATCCCAGTATTTTTGTCATAATTATTCTCAAAATCTTTTAGAACCCAAAGACTTCCTACACTCTCCAACTTTCCCTTTGCCTGTAACAACGTATGTTCCTCTGGATACACACTCACGGTATACTGCTGCAACTTACGTAAAACCAAATATGTACCCTTGCCTACTCTAAGAGAATTTATCAAGCTTTCGGCTTCTTTATTATACGGTATGAGTACAGGAATACCTACAACATCTATAAGATTAAACTTATCACTAACTGTCTTAAATGGATATTCCAACAACTCAGATAAATCAGCCAAAACCTTCTCTTTATCCAGTGTATCATCCCCTGCGTAGCGGTATAAACGGTCAAAATACTTACGAACCACAGATAAAACTTGTAAATCGCTATGTGTACGTGCAAGTTCCTTATATACACTATATGCTCTATAAATGCCCATCGGCCACGTTGCCTTAACATCCTTCAACCCGAAGGTATAAACATTCCCCTGAGAGTACTTCCATTCACGATTACAACGCCCGCCAGCTTGAATTACAGAATCTAACCCTGCGTGTTCTCTATAAACCTCAGGAAAATCAAGATTTACACCTGCCTCTATGAGTTGTGTAGACACTACTCTGCAGGTTTCCCCAGCTTTTAATACTGTCTTTATCTTGGCGATAACCTCGCTACGATGCCTTGGACACATATTAGTCGACAAATGAAAAGTATTCTTATGCGTAGCTGCCAACGAAGTATATAAGGTCTTAGCCAATTTCTTAGTATTCACTATGGTTAAAACCTGCTCCTGCGAAGTAAGACGACCTACCAAGGTAGCCAAAGATATATCCCCAATGTCAGTTATAATCGTTCGCTTAAACTCCTGATTCATCTTCTCAGGGTCGGGCAATATTTCAACAATCGGAAGTGTGTAATATTTACTAAAATCGGGTGGAGTGGCTGAACAAAACAATGCAGTTACCCCATAAAACCTAACAAGCTCCTCAACAGCCCTTAAACATGGTTTAAGATATTCCACCGGGAACATCTGCACTTCATCAAATACTACAACGCTTCTGGCGATATTGTGAAGCTTCCTGTTACGAGTGCGTACAGCACTATACAAAGATTCAAAGAACTGCACATTGGTGGTTACAACTATAGGTATATCCCAATTCTCCGAAGCCAATTTTAGATTATCGTCATCGCCAAAATCGTAACTGCTGTGATGCTCCAAAACATAGTCATCCCCGAAAATATCACGAAGCGTACCCGCAGTTTGCTCAGTAATACTAATATACGGGATTACATAAATAACTCTATCCAAACCATGTATTTTCGCATGATTAAGAGCAAAAATAATTGACGATAAAGTTTTCCCGCTCCCCGTAGGTGCAGATAAAACGTAAGTACCCTGAGCGTAACCCGCTTTCTGTGTGCAGAACTGCTGAATCAAAGCTCGCTGCTGGTTAATATGCGTCGATGGTAACGGCATACGCTCCAAATATGCGTTCAACAACGAAAGTAACTCATACACCTTTGGATACGCAGGGCGGGTCGTCTTCTGCATAAACGCCTCCGTATCCAACCAATCTGCGTCTACAACACACGAATAAATCATCTTCGTAAGCATAGCCAACGTATACGCTCTATCATCGGCTTCACGTAGCCACTCTGGGAACTTCACAAAATCCTTCGGCTCAGGCAACTCTGTTTTGTACGCAGAATAATCTTCTATCGTATCCTTGGCTAAACGTGCCTCTAACGTACCTGCCTGAACGCAAGGACCGTAATCGGGTAACCCACTGTGATGTCCTGCTACTGCGTAAGCTAAAAGCTTCCCAAAAATAGGGATACACTTATCAAGCAGTTGTGCTCCCGCAGTAGAATGGTCGACCATTGAATCCCCGTGTAAACGTCGCTGAAAAGCCTGCGAATATTTACCTACATCATGGTATAATCCCGCAGTATACGCCAAATCAGACGCACCAAACTTAGACGCAAATTGTGCTGCCAGCCGTGCCGTCCCTTGTAAATGGTCTAATAAGGATTGATACTCTCCTTGTTGCGTCTTATGTGCTGAGTATTTCTGCGTCACCATACTCACCTCCTATATCGTTAGCACATCATAAACTCTGGAATGTGTCTATGTTAATTACATATAGGCTCAATAACATAATAAAAAGAGCAGATAAAACCAATCTGCTCTTACATACCAATACTGCACCTCCACATAAAACTGTGAAGGGTATTTGCTTTATAGACCAAGGGATTCTTTCAGGAAATGCACTGCGTAACCGCCAATAAAGACGCACGCACAGAATATCAAAGTGTATATGAGTATTAACGTGAGAATATTCAAAAGAACTTGAACAAACCCGTACTTTATCCGTGAATAAAGCCCCATACCTTCAATCACGGAGTAGCCATAAACAAAGCAATAAATTATCGCCGATGTCATGCCTACTACACTCAACACACCTATCAGACCTACTATCAGGTCCACGAAAACATCAGGATTTTTCACTTATACCCCTCCTATTCTTCCTCCTCAGGAGCTAACAAGAACCCATAGGCATATACCTTCGGAGCTATGCACTTGTCACGCAGCTCTCTGAGCTTCTCTCTAAGCGTTTCTACCAGCTTATTATAATGGTCGTCCACGGACTTGACTTTCATGTGTCCATTCGGCTTAGTACCTTGGAAGAACTTACGAATATCATACAGGGCTGCATTATGATTGTATGAACCACCTGTGCCATCAGGCGAACTGTCAAATGGTTTACCGTTGTTGCCTGTGTGATAATATTTGAATAT
>Ga0209409_1000497_pt1 | contig 40247 bp, 31 predicted proteins | sample AD_JPNMR1_MetaG_FD_184424 | JGI IMG/M metagenome (GOLD analysis project Ga0209409, IMG submission 184424) | Active sludge microbial communities of municipal wastewater-treating anaerobic digesters from Japan - AD_JPNMR1_MetaG (SPAdes) (version 2) | ecosystem: Engineered > Bioreactor > Anaerobic... | reverse complement strand
GTCCTTGAGTTCTATGGGGGCCTCTTAAAGACAAAGCCCCGGCCCGAGCGGCTCCCGGCGGTCTTTCCGCTCCTCGTGTACAACGGCGACCCCCGCTGGACTGCCCCCGAGCAGTTTGCCGCCCTCGTGGACCAGCGCATCGCCGCCGACTACATCCCCCACTTCCGCTACTACAAGCTCGCGGCCAACGAGTTTGCCCCCGACCAGCTTGAGGCCATGCACAACCTCGCCTCGGCCCTGTTCCTGGTGGACTCAAGCACGGTGGATGAGATTCAGCGCCGCATTCGGGGTATTGTGAGTATATTAGAGAAGGAACAGCCAGAGGTGGTGACCGAGTTTATCCGCTGGCTTTACGCCCATTTTGAGGACCCCGTTCCTCAATGGGTTGATGAGATTCGTACCCTTAAGGAGGTACCGACCATGTTAGCAACCGCCATCAAGAAAAAAGAACAGGAATGGTTTAAAGAAGGCCTTATGGAAGGCCGGATAGAAGAACGCCGGGAAACGGCCCGGCGGATGAAACAGGAACAGGTGTCTATAGACATTATCATGAGGGTTACCGGCCTTTCCCGGGAGGAAATTGAAGAGCTATAGTTTAGCTGGGGACTGGGACTGGGCCCAGGGCCTCTAAGGGTACCGCGGCCTTCAAGGGGCGCTGGCGCCCCTGAGGGGTACCGGGGCGGCGGGTATTGGCGCGCAACAGGGACCCTTTACCTTTTCGGGTACAGACCTGTTTCGAGCCTGCCTACCGCCGAGTAATGCAAGTCTAGAAAGTGAGGAATACAGATCACACTTATGGTTGCATAAGCCTTTTATGCAATACAGGAAGGTCCTTTTCAAGGATATTAAAATCATCTGTGTCAGGATCCCCAAAAATCTTTAGCCCCTTATCCGTTATGACAAGCCAGTAGGTAAAATCAATCTCTCGTGTATCGGTAGTGTCTAGCGAGCCATTAACCATTTTCCCCTTTATCGTCTCCAATATTTTTACAAAATAGGTCTTTCCCTTTTTATTCTCATCATATGCCTCATAGCTGGTATAGGTAATTGAAAGTATAGTAAAATCATTACCATAAATAAAATATTGAGGTGTATAGTTTTCAGGTGGAGTAAACAAACTAGTGTAGGGAACCCAATACTCTTCTATTTGTGGGGTAAATATTTTCCCCTTTTCAGCCTGTTCGCGGGATTTCACTTCGCGATATTCCTTTATCAACCTATATGCTTGTTCTTTGGTTAAGTTCTGTGAGGTACATGACACAATATTCAAAACAAACACTAACACAGCGATACTTACTTTCATCATTTTCATTTTGAACCTCCATTTCGTTTGCTTCCCTTGAATCTAAAATAATCTACCGTAATGTTCATATGTTTATCATTAAACCACTTTAAATAACCTGCATAATCCTGCTTATGAACCCCATATCCAAAGGCAGACTCTAGTATGGTATCGTTTCCATTTTCAGTACAAAATTGAACTTGTCCAAGGGGTTACCTAATGGCAGAGGGTTCCATCTTAAAAGACTACACAAAAATACAATTAAACTTGACAGCAGGTCCTTCGTACCTTACCCTTAAAACCACAGAATTGTTAAACTTGTAAAAGTACGGAGGGAGGAGATGCAGGAAAGAAAACTCGTTTTCAGTGGCCGTGGGGGGGGAACTGTTTCTTATCGAACTGGTGAATGTACTGCTTTCAGTCATAACCCTGGGAATTTATTACCCCTGGGGGAAAGTCAGGAGAATCGCCTTTTTTTATCGAAACACCAGCCTGGAAGGAACCCCTTTTACATTCCATGGGACAGGAAAAGAAATTCTTCTCGGGTATATAAAGCTTATTCTCGTTTTCATTATGTTATATGTCCTATTACTAGTAGGGGCTTTTACCAATTCCCTTTTTATTGTGTATTTAGGCCTACTTGTTTTATTTGTGGGTTTAATCGTGCTTATTCCTTTTATGATTCACGGAGCACTCCGGTATCGCCTATCCCGAACTTCCTGGCGAGGCATCCATATGGGCTATCGGGGCCTAAAATCAGAATTATTAAAAGAATACCTTAAGGGAACAATCCTTACGATTATTACCCTCGGGATATACAGCCCCTGGTTTACCATTCGACTCAATAAATACATCTATTCCCATGTTCGTCTCGGGAGCATCCGGTTTGATTTTGAAGGTTCAGGGAAAGACCTGTTTTTCCTCCATTTAAAAGGTATTATCCTTACAATTATTACCCTGGGAATTTACGGTTTCTGGTACTATAAAAATTATTTTAACTATCTTACCAGCTGTTATCGGGCTTATCAGGGAGAAAGGGAAATACGTTTCGTTGCCCATTTAAAAGCGGGGACCTTCATAAAAACCAGTATTATCAATGCGCTCCTTGCTATTATTACGTTTGGTATCGCCCTTCCGTGGAACACTATCCGCACTTTAAAGATGAAATTCAATGCCATCGATATCACGGGTGATTTTAATCCCGACGAGATTGAACAAACCGAAGAAGATTACCACGATGCCACAGGGGCAAGTTTCCTGGACGCCATAGATCTTGATATTGGGGACGGTTTGTGGTAATTCCAGAAAAAGATGGATCGTTCATGTATCGGTTCTTATTTTGATGGAAAATCCTCTCGGGCGTATCCGTGCAAGGTGGTACTAGGCGAAGATAATTTGACCATCTATGTCCTGGCAGCCCGGGAGGTTGCTCCCCAAGAAGAGCACCCTGACGATGGGGAGGTACTTCCTGACACCTCACAACAGGAAGTACATCCGGTCCCGGGGGAATATTCCGCCCCAGATCTAGACATACTATTCACAAAGATATGGGATTTTTCCGGTATTAAAATAAGAGACACCCGGCCCCATCATGGTGAACTCCAGTATGGGCCATTTCCCCATGAAACCCTCATTATTCAGGACCCTCAGTTTCTTTCTACCCTCCAAAACACAAGATATTTCAAGCGGCACCGTTTTTTCTATGAGGGATTTTTCGGAAGTCCCCGAAAGGTTGTTGGAAGTGTTTTCCTGACCATTGCCCTCATTGTGGGGTTCTACTTCATGGGGATTCCCTTGATTGCCGATCTTACCAGTTCTCTGTTACCACCATCTCAGGAAAGTTCCCTGGGAGAAACCCTGTTCTCCAATATTGTAGAAAGCGAAGGGGGGCTTACCCGCCCTGAACTCCAAGAAAAGGTCTTAGAATTTGCAAGGACCCTTACGTTTGGTCACCAGATTAAAGAGATCGCCCTGTTACCGGGGGATACCATTAACGCCTTTGCCGTCATGGGTGGGTACATTGGTATTTATCTTCCTATGCTCGAACTCATAGAAACACCGGATGAACTCGCCGCCCTCCTTGCCCACGAATGGGCCCATATTGAAAAACGACATTCAACCCGGCTGATTGTGCGGAACCTTGCCGGCTATTACCTTATCTCCCTTATAGCAGGCGACTTCAGTGGTTTTTTAGGGATCCTCATTGAGAACGGACACATGCTCAATAATTTACGATACTCCCGGACATTCGAAGAAGAAGCGGACCTGCGAGCAAAAGAACTGCTTATTCAAAATGGTTTTTCCCCCGAAGGATTAACGCACTTGCTTACCAAAATAAGCGAAAAGGAATCCGAAAAGGGGCCCGAATGGCTTTCCACCCACCCATCCCTTTTTAAGAGGCTCCATGAAGAAAGGGTTTCTTCTTTGCCCAGTACCATCTCTAGTTCTCCACAACAAGAACGCATCCGCCAGCAGGCAGCGCTTCTTTTCGAACAAATTAAAATGGCCCTCCAGTAATCAGCCTGAGCCTCCTTTGACGGTATTCAAGATGTACCACGGATGCTGATATGCCCTTCTCCCCTCACAGGATTTACTTGCCCCTACCGCACTTCTCCAGGCATCCCCTGGCCGCCTGTCCCATACAGCGGGCCAGAGGAACATGCCACCAGGAAGCCATTCCTCTTTCTCTCCTGTCATGCTCCATCCACCTTCCCTTCTATGCTATAGAAGGGTCAAAGAAGGTGTAGGAACATCTGGTTCCTATGCTCGCAGGGGTAAAATAATCGAAGGATCAACGACCTGAAGGGTAAAAGATTCAGCTATAAACAGTTGTACTATTCGAGAATCATGATGTTCATAGCCTATGGAAAAGTCACCGCCGATCACCAGTTCGAGATCTTCATGGCGATGGGGGATCATGAGCCCCCCTTCAAGAACACTGCTGTACACGACCGTTCCCCCTACCATATCTTTGATGCGCTTCATGAGGGGGTATCCCTGTACTTCTGTGTTAGCCCGTTCCCAGAGTTCTTTTCCGAGAATCAGGGAAAAGGGTCCCCGTTGATGAACCTCTTGCATCTGAACAAGGGCCCGGGACAAATTGAGCATGATTTCGCTCCCTTCCTTTCCAAAGGAGAGGGCCTTTTGGGTGGCCGCCGCGGTAAGCCCCACGATACCCCCGGCAGCGAAGCCATTGTATACCGCCTGTTCTTCAAAAAGGGCCGCATTTTTTGCAGCCTCATCAAGGGGACTCAAATCGATAGCCCGGGCGCCCCGGAGGATATTATCCAACTCCCACCGATCAAGCTTAAAGGAAACCCGGGTTTCCACCAGGGGCTGGACCTGATAGACCCCACACCGCACTCCTGCAATGGGACTTTCCTGCAAAATAGAAAGCCGCCCCTCTGGCAAGGCCGCATAATTCCAGCCCAGGGGGCCCCGAACGTGAAGAATACGCCGGGCCGTCAAATGCCCCATCAGCACCTGACGGGCCCGCTTATCTATTTCATTCCATGCTACGGAGGCTATAGGAGCCTGTTCCCGTTTAAAAATATCCATAGCGATCCCTCCTCATTATTCGAGGTTCCCGATACCAAGACTTCCCCTGGACAGAGAAGTACCCCCTTCTTCAGCGGCATTTTCTAGCTGGGTAAGGTCCCCTTCGGTAAAAAGATAGGTTCGTAATTGTTCATCCCAGCCATCCATGTTTCGCCTGAGCCACTCCAGAATCATCGTGGCATGTTCAATTTCTTCGTCTCGATTGTGGGCCAAAATCGCCCGGAGTTGTGGGTCCTGACAGGCCGCAACCCGCTGGTTGTACCAGTCCACGGCCTCTAGTTCTTCTTTTAAACTGGTTATAGCCCGGGAAATATTCCGGGTCTTTTCGTCCAGCAATTCCACCGGCTCATGATAGGCCATAGCATCCTCCTAGTAGGGTATAGTTTAAATATACTGGCCCTTACCGTTTTTGAGAAGGCATATTTTCTCTATTTGTTAGAATTTTAAAACATTCTGAGAAAAGGGATACGCGAGAGGAACCAGCAATCGCATAAGGGGCCAGCTTTGAATACCACCATAAAGGCCTCCCTCCCTGGGCCTGAAGCAGAGCGCCATCAAAAATATGGTGGTAGAAATGGCTTTTATCGTTCCACCGGAGCAAAACCTTCAAGATTAAAGGCATACGAGAAAGGAGGCTGGCTTTCCAGGGGCGTAGCAAGCTGAAGGGTTCCCGCAAAACGATAGGAGACATCCTTCATGGTAAGTACCTGATTAAAAAGGTCCCGCCCCATATCGATAAAATTCATGACCACAAAGACATCCACCTCGGTAGTCTGGGCAGAAGGAATGGTATAGATCTTTTCCATAAAGCCATCGGCCCAGGGACGCCCGTTACCAAAAAGTTCATACCGCATACGAGAAATAGTAAGGGGAAACCCGTTTGGATTATACACTGAAAGACGTATCCGAAAACGGGTATTAACCAGTTCCGCCTGTTTTACCGCTAACGAAAGGATTCGAAGTTCCGGCGCCCGTAGCCACTTCACGGAATAGGTTTGGGAGACCGTGAAGGGATGGGTGAGAGAGTTTTTGCCGGTTTCCCATAATCCCCGCCCGGTAAGGTGACACAAAAAATTCCCTCCCTCATCAGGAGTAAGGTCACGAACCTTAACCGAAGCAGAAAAGGGATACAGAGAGGAGGCCCCCGCCTTAAGGGCCTGCGGATTCCCAGACGGAGAAAGAGGAACGGTGATGGTTGAAACCCGGTGATTGCTATCTTCTACGGTAATTTCTACCGTGGGCTCCGCAACAAAAATTTCCTGAGAGGCTGTATTACTTATCTCGAATACGCCGGCAATCAACAAGGTATCGCCCCTGTCCATAACTTCGGCGCTTTGTAAAGTAAAAGATCCCTCGAGGGGATTTTCTAGCGGGACCGCAGGAGAAGGCTGGGTTGTACAAGAGGCCTCCCCAAAAATCAAGAAGGAAAAAAAGAGGCCCAACACGGTACAACCCTGTAGTAACCGGCTCGCCTTCTTTTTTTTCATAGAGTAAAAATCACTCTCCCCAGGAAAAAAGCTCTTCCATTTATCGTTTTTGTTTATTCTATACGAATTGGTCATGCTCGTATAATATCGCTAACAGGAATTTCTTTCTATAAGGGAAGTCGGCAAGAGAACCGTCACCGCCTGAGCGCCTTGCCTGGCCTGGCCTCGGATCAAAAGCTCTACCGCCTGTTCTCCCATAGCCCGCTTTTGCACATTGATGGTGGTTAAAGGAGGATTTGCAAAGGCTGCCATCTCAATATTATCCATACTGATAAGGCCTACCTGGTGGGGAACCATAATGTTCTTTTCATGAAGGAAGCGCAGAATACCAATTGCCACCTCATCAGACCCCGCACAAATAGCCGGCCGTTCTGTCGGAGAGGATTCCCCTTGCGGAAGCAACCTTTGAAAGGTCTCTTCATGATACAGCCGCTGGGCCGCTTCGTAACCACTGGTCATATTATTGGCGTTATCAATGTAAAAGTCCATCGGAGAGGCTTTTTGTTCTTCTATAAGGGCCTGTTTGTATCCAAGGGTTCGATTATCAATTTCTCCAATATAAAAGATTTTCTTATATCCTTTGTTTAAAAGATGGACCACCGCCCGGTACATAGCATCCTGACGATCAAAGGAAACAGAAGGGAGGCCATCGTAGTTCCATTCTACGCAGACCACCTGTTCTATCCGATCCTTTATTCGTTCAATTACATGGGTATCCTCTGTTTCTTGAAGAACCTGATCCAGAGACAAAAGGATAAGTCCACTAATTTCTTCCGGATGCACAAGTTTATTAAAAAGTACGGGATCTTTTAATTCTTCAAAAAAACGAATAAAGCGGATGTGGTAACGGTTTCGATGGGCCGCCTGGTGTATTCCCGCCAGAATCTCCGCATAGTAGGGACGAAGAAAACGGTCCACATCACACATGACAATGCCAATCTGCTTATCCGCCAGGTTCCCCGAAGCTCCCCTATGAAGGGCCTGGGCAAATGTATTAGGGCGATAATTTAGTTCTTCAATAGCCTTAAGAATTCGCTCCCGCGTCTCAGGGGCAATCGCCGCATCGGTTCCATTAAGCACATAGGAAACCATGCTCCGACTTACCCCAGCTCGCCGAGCCACATCCGACTGGGTCGTTTTTTTATGCTTCATCGTTGTATGAATACCACCTTCACCAAATATAAACAAGAGAGGGATTGTAAAAATGCAGTAAAGACGTTACCCATCATCTGATAATGGCTTACCCCTCAGAACAAAAGGCATGATCATCGCTTTTAGAAACGGGAGCTTCTGAGCATATCAACGAGAAGCCCCCGTTTTTATTCTTTTTTTTCCCATCGGCAAACGTTCAAAACAGCGCAGATTTTTTAGGTATTTTTTCCTCTCTTTTAATAACGCTTTTTATCTTTAATGATTTCCCTCAAAACCTCGCTAATTATTTCCCCGCACACCAAGGGCTGTAAGAGAAGGAAGGGCCTTGCCGTTAAAATCAAACAGGGCCTGGTTCTCCCAGGTACTCCCTACACCTAAGGCGGGTATCCAATCCCCACCCCAATAGAAAATTCCAAGGGCCCCCTTTTCTGCACTAGATCCTATCATAAGCCGTATGAAAGCGGCCTGATTTTCAATAGTCGCCGGGAAATAGAGGGTAGTTCCATTTGAACGAGTCGCGAAGGTAAGACCCTGGCCTGTCAGGTTAGTGGCGGCCACTTCTTCATCATCTTCCCAAAACACATTGGTTGTGGAGTCTCCGTAACCGGTAGTCCAGCCGTAACTTGTCTCAGCTATGAGAACATTCTTACCATAACGGCTTTTTAAATTTTCTATATTACTTTTGAGCTGAGTTACCGTTCCATGGCTTGCATAATAGGGATAGTAGGAAAGACCGATTATATCAAAATCAATTTCTCGTACCGTAGCAGCGGTTCCTCCGTGGGTTGCATAGCGATCAAAAAAGGAGGTAAGTCCGCTCAGATCCCGTCCACCCCGGGAAAGGTGTATCATGATTTTAGCCTGTGGAGCTGCGGCTCGAACCGCATCGGATGCCGCATCAAGGAGTACTCCCAGATTGGCAGGTCCAGAGGATTCACTGAGCTTCCCCCAGTTAAAAAGCATGCCACTATCGATTTCGTTTCCGATCTGGACCATGTCAGGAACAGCATTAGCGGTAGTAAGGGTCTGAATCGTGGTATAGGTAAAATCGTACAGAGCGTCTGCCAGGTCCTGTATGTCCGTATAGGAAGCCCAGGAAGCAGGTACAACCTGTTGGGCTGGATCGGCCCAGGTATCACTGTAATGAAAATCCAACAGGACCTTCAATCCCAGGGCCTTTGCGCGACGGGCTATGGCGACGGTACGACCAATATCGTTATGACCATAGTTAACACTCGTATACGTACTATTCCGGGGATTATTCCATAGGCGTAACCGCACCCAATTCACCCCTGCATCTTTAAGAATCGCCAGGGGATCCCTTCGTTGGTTATTCCCATCATAGTAGGCACCACCAAGCTCTTCTATCTCTTGTACCATCGAAACATCCACGCCCCGGATAAAATCTACCGGTATACTCACCGAAAGAGGGGCAATATTCAATTGCTCATACGAGGTAAGAGTGGTGCTTCCCCCATCGTGGTACGCCGGAAGGGTGCAAGAGACGAGTCCCCCAAGCCCAAGGATTATCCCCAAGAACACCCCGCGATACGTCCTAAAATAGGTTTGAACAAACAGGGGGCCCCGATTTTTCCCATCATATTTTGTCGAATTCCGTAATTTTCCTCTCATGAAGGTTCCCTCCTAATTCGTTTTTCCAGCCACCGTAGGTGAAGTACCACTCTCACCGCTTTCATTTACCGCCTTTACCTGATAGTAGTAGGTAGAATTAGAACTAAGGCCCGTATCAGTATAGTTAGTATTGGTGATGGAAGAAGCTACCACCGTAAAAGGTCCGGTGGCAGAAGATGAGCGGAGGAGTTGGTACGAAGCAGCCCCATACACGGATTGCCAGGAAAGACTAATACTACTGGTAGATACCGAACGAATCCGTACCCAGGCTGGGGCCGCAGGGACCGCGAAGGTCACCGTGCCACTGGTCTCTCCAATGGTATAGGAAAGCCCCTGAGCAAAATCAAAGGTGGCCGTATTGTGGGAATCATTTACCGACATATTAGGGGCCGTGTCCGTGGCATAGGCCGTACCAGACCAGTTAGATGAAAGAACCACAATAACCCGAACGGTATCTCCCGAAGAAAGACCAAGGGTTGCCAGCGGGAAAGCATACTCCACAAAAGTAGGTGGGGCTGACTGGGTCCAGCCTACAGGGGACAAAGAGAAACCTGAAGGAGAACTCCAGGGACGCCAGAATTCAGTTGTTTTTCCCCAGGATGAACCGGATTTTCCAAAGAGAATTCCCGCACCATTACCTGCATTATCCTGGTAGCCCGGTTTATGCCAGAAATAGATATCCGGTTCGCCATTGGTAAAAGAACTCGTTGCCGCCGGGAGGGCCGCCCCTGCGGTACTTACCACAGAAGCCACATTGGTACTTCCCACCTCATTGGCCGAGGCCTTATCAATGAGAATAACAATTCCATCATTCCAGTTCACCCCGAGGTACCCCGCGAGAGACACATATAGATAGTTGGGATCGCTGGTTACCCGAAGGGTATGAATATCTATCCCACTTTGACTCCAGCCGCCCGCACTCCCATCTCCCTGAGTATCCTGAAATACCGCCACCGATGAACTAGTCCAGTTGGTATCCTGTAAGCCATCTATGGCTATAAGAGCCTTCTGGCAAGTAACCGTAAAGGTTTGTTCCATAGGAACATGGCAGGTGGCAGTTCTAATACCCTGAATCGTAAGTTTCATTGAAAATTCTTTACCATAAAGTTCTACCAAAGGGCTCACCAGTATAGCCTTTCCATCGTTTGAAACAGAAAGGGTAAAATCTCGGGAGGTTAAACCAGTAGGAAGACTAGAACCACTGGATGCTTCAATAGTGAGGGATGCATCTTCGCTTAAAGTTACTGTCCCATTGACGGGGATCATGATAGCCCTACCAAGACTACTGGTCATGGTAGAAAAACTGAGCCCCGAAAGGGTCTCCACGCTGTAGAGGGGGCTTACCAAAATTGTCCGTTCCAACTCCCCAATGGGGCGTCCCTTCTGGTCGCCCTCATCACAGAGGAAGCCGCCTACCTTTACGGTGACATTCAAGCTTCCAGAAGGGATAGTAGTTCCCCCATCAAGGCGGGAAAGAATCGGCCCCATGTTCAGGTGATACACCGTAGCATCGGAGCTCAGGTATCCTCCCGAGAGAGAGAGGGTTTCTGTAGATTGATTCCCTGCTCCGTTAGTATACGAAAGGGTAAAGGAACCAGAAAGGCCCGTCTCACTGAGACGTACTTTTTTTCCAAAGGAAATGCTTAAGAATCCGACAGAACCGGCCATGGAACTGTTCTTTGAGCCATTGTAATACCATACGGTATCCGCCAGGTTTGCTACACCGGTTTCTGCAACTATTCGAATCTTTTGTTCCGAACTTAAACTTAATTGGAGCATTTCACAACTATCCAAAACTAAACTACCTATTATTATCAGAAATAAACTCCCCATGATCCTATATTTCTTAAGAGAGGGAAAAATTCTTCTTTTCTGATTGGTACCCCAAGAAACCGAGACAGTCTTACAGCACAAAATGGTACGCTTTTTCATCCTTATCCTCCTATTCCACCCTAATGGTTGCAGGAGCAGTACTCCCATCGATGGTGATGGTGACCTCATCGCCCAGGGTGATACCACTGATATAAAAGTTATGGTACACATTCTGGGTCTCATCTATGGCGTTCCCCTGGGTAGCCGGGTACCAGGGTCTGGTCCAACTTCCGACAGGGACCACTGTACATTTAATGGCCGAACGAGTTATGGCAAGCACCGAAGAAGTTCCTTTACCGTCTTTGAGGGTAATTACCGAGGTACTGTTATCCCAGTTGTTAAAATCTCCAGGAATAGCATAGGAACCACTAAGATTGGAAAAATTCTTTATCACAAAGGTTACCTTAGCAGCCTCCTGATTATGGAGCCCCAAGGGATCGGCACAGGAGGAAAACAGGAAAAGGACCCCTCCAAGGAAGAACAGCGTTAATTCCCACTTCCACAATTTTCTCAGTTTCACAGCACACCTCCTATTTTAAATCCCAGATAAGACCAATACTGATACGGCTTTCCGTAACTGTTTCATACAAACTGTTAAGAAGGAAGGTCCTATGTTCGGGTCGGTTATCCGGATCATCGGCCCGGTACAGTTCGTAGCCCGTACTTTCGTAGGGATCCATGCCGTAGGTAATATGGGCCCACAAACGGGGAGATCCTAAAGAAGTGATACCCGTTTTTTGGGAGAAACCCAGGGCAAAACCAAAGGGCACCCACGTAGGATCCTCACTCAATTTCTGACGAAAGAGGGCTGCCCCCGTAAATCCAAGGGAATCGTCCACATCGTAAGTGGTCATAACGGAATGATACAGAACATTCAGGGGATACCGGGAAGAAGACCAGGTACCGTACTCGGCAAGAAGCGCATAATCAAAAAGGATCTTTTTCACATAGGGAGAAAGCTCAAGCGCCGTTATCTCTATACCGCCCTCTGATAAACGGAATACCCAGGGACGATCACTGGCGACATTTTCTGCAAGTCGATCCACCAGGAATACCCCATAGGCTGAAAGAGAGAGGTCAAGAGAAAAGAAGGGAACCAAACTCACATCTACTATTGGCTGGAAACGGCCAGTCCACTGCCCCTTTGTCAGGTCATCCATACCTGCCAAGGTAAGAGAGCTATCCAGGGTAAAGGAAAGGGATTGCCCTAATGTCAAGGTCTGGATCCAGGTAGTAGTAGCCGTATCCGCATCAAGGGTGGCGTTGTTCCCCCAAACAGTGTCAGCTTTTTTCCCTGCAAAAGACTGGGCAACACTGGTGGTATATGCTCCCTTACTAAAACGTACTCGGCCAGCTACGGCAGAAGCATCAAGGCTAGCAGGGACCTCCGTACCAAAGGTTGTTAATACATGGAGTTCAATTCCAATAGTTTCATTTAACCGGAAGGCCCCATAGTTTGAAAGAGCATTAAGATTTTGTTCATTATAACGGAACAATTCCGTAGAATTACTGACGCTGGTAAAAGTAGCTGCCAGCTGTACACCTTCTCCTAATCGAAGGTCCGTTACAGAATACAGGCCATATTCTCCTCGCATACGACTCAAAGCCACAAGAACATTAAGAGAGCTATTCTCTCCTAAAGATTGGAGGGCCTTTCCATTTCGAAATTCCCAAAATCCCTTACCTACATCATCCCAGGGATCCAGCACATTATAAATACCGGTGAAACCACTCATCGTATTTTCATTGAGAGAGCCATATCCGATGCGACTTTCAACATGAGGACCCTTTATCGAAAAGCCCAGTTTGTTAAGAGCTCCAGGAGTAGAAGAATTAAGTCCTGAAACCGGTGCAAAAAATAAGGAGGCAAGCCCTTGGATACCATCACCCCAGGTAACATCGGGCACATTAGCACCGTAACTATTTGCCTGGTAAAGGGTGTGATCCAGTTTCCACAGACCTATTTCTGCATCCAGGTGTATTCCAGGAATAACCTCTCCCCAGAACCACCAGTTGGCCTTAGAAAACAAAGAAGCCCGATCTAATTCATAGCCGCTTTTGGTGCCCGAGGCGATATCACGGATAAGAGAAACCGTATTACTCGTTACCTCAATCCAAAGACCACTTTTAAGAGAACTATCACCCTGTTCTTTTGCGGATGGAATCACAGAAAGGTCCTCGTTTACGGGAATTTCCGTATCATTTTCTATGACTTGCTGGGCTTTTAAATCAAACGGGACCATCACAAAAGAGGCCATCCATAATGCTATCAAAAAGATTTGTTTTCCATGTGCTCTGAGATACCATACTAGAGATGGAAAGCTTTTCCCATGTTGTATAAACCATCGTGATCCGAACCTTTTCCGTTCTTTCATACCATTCTCCTATTTCGTATCAAGGTAGAATTCCACATCGTCGAAGTTTCCCCAACAGTTGGCATTCGCATCGATATAAATCCCGATGGTACACTGGTTATTGGTTACCTCGATGGCAGGGATGGTATACTGCTTCCAGGCTCGCCAGCCCGTGTTCACAATAGGTACCGAAATCGTCTTTCCCGACCCAAAGTCCCGGGCGTAGAGTTTTATAGAATTTTCGCCACCTCCACCCATGGCCCAGATAGAAAGTACATAGGTACCATTGGGGATGTTCTTAAAGGTTCTGCTGAGGTCTGACTTAAAAGGTTTATCAAGCCAATATTTGTACGTCCAAGAGCCGGTCCGAGCGTTAGCTTTGTTATTTTCTACAAAGCAGGCCACCGAAGGACCATTAAGCTTCCATTCCCCAAGCTTACCACTTTCCCAGGAAGCATCGGTTATAAGGTTAATTTTCTTACTTACCGTGATTTCTGCCTGTACCGGCAGGGTCGCTCCCTTCACCCTTCCGGTCAATAGAAACACCCGTTCACTGGTTTCTTTAGTCCAATCATGGCGGTCCCATTCCACATCAACGAGACGCAGAGCCCCATCATTGAATTCAACTTTTATCTTTGAAGGAAGATTTACGGGAGTTGCGGGCGCGGTACGGAACTTAACCGGCTCGGCACGGACCGGAACAATCTGCACCGGTTTTGTATCATAGACCCGATTAAATACCTGCATAGAAGGAAGAACCCGGCCTTTAAAGTCGAACATTGCCTGGTTCTCCCAGTTATTCCCTTCGCCTACAAACCAACCGGCTCCTTCGACGGGTATCCATTCAGGGGCCCAATAGAAAATACCCAGCCCCCCAGGAACCGAAGCAATGGCAGCCATGACATCCCGGACTGCCGTCGCCTGTCCCTGGACACTCGCCACATAGCCCCCCTGTTCATCGTCATACACTTTAAACACATTTCCCTGACTATCTCCATCTTCTTCAGTCCAACCATAGGCGGTTTCAGCAATAAGGAGTTCTTTTTTGTACCGATTTGCCAGATCCTTTAGGTTAGCCTGGAGGTCCGAGAGGGGACCGTGCCAATAACAATAATAGGAAAGACCAATTACATCGAAATCGACCTTTTCTTTTACAATAGGATCAAAAATACTACGATAGAGGGCGTTGTTCCCCCCATCGGCGAGATGAATAACTATTTTGATGTTCTTTGCTTTTCCTGAAGGATCTGCGTCCCGCACCGCTTTAGAGGCACTCTTGAGTAGCTTAATAAAAGCACTCATTCCTCCTACCTGAGGATCCCGATCATCCTTCCAGATCTTTCCTTCCGGCCAGAGCATCCCATTATTGAGTTCGTTCCCGATCTGCACCATGTCAGGGGTAACCCCGGCAGCGGTCATCTGTTTTATTACATCAAGGGTATACTTATAAATCTCAGTGGTAAGTTCATTAAGCCCCAGGTCTTTCCAGGCGAAAGGTTTAGTTTGGGTCTTCGGATCCGCCCAAAAATCACTATAATGAAAATCAAGGAAAATCTTTAATCCCAATTTCTTTGCCCGCTGGGCAAGCATAATCGTTCGGGCGAGGTCATTATTGCCACCACCGGGAAGATCCCCCTTATTAGCAATAATTTTTCCATCCCGCACCACAGCCTTAGGACTGCGAGGGGTATGCCACAGCCGAAGCCGTACCCAATTAATCCCGTGATCCTTTAAAACAACCAGGGCATCCTGAGGTTTTCCCTGAGCATCGTAGTATATCCCTCCCTTTTCTTCTATCTGAGCAAGCATAGACACATCGGCGCCCCGGATAAAGTCTCGGGGAAGTCCAGGAATAGGCTGAACAACCAACTCTTGAGCCCCTACAACCGTGAACCCCCATACCATCATAAGGCCCACCAAACGTACTATCCCTTGTTTCATAGGGATACCTCCTCTCTCTTTCCCATCAATTTACACGTGTTATTTACACGTGTAAATTGATGGTACACCCGGAATAGTAAGTTGTCAAGAAAAATTTTATACAGAGTAAAACAGAACCAGCGAGCACCGATAAAAAGAACACGATGGGCCTGTCCCTTCTTTATTAAAATTAAAATTCCGACATCCTCTTTTTATTTAGAACATTAACGAAGAAAAACTACCAGCCGAAAGTTTTCTCAATTGACAAAAAGACCTTTTCTCATTAGGCTGATTAACCTGTAGTACAGGTTTCATAGGTTGTTAACATGTCTAAGGCGGATACCATTTATTTCTGGCTCATCGAACAGTTTGCTACCAACGCCATTGCAGTGGGAGAGCAGCTTCCCTCTGAACATACCCTCAGCGTCCGCTTTGGCACTTCACGCCCTCAGGTGCGGGAAGCGCTGGCACGGCTCTTTCATGAAGGGCTTATTGAAACCCGCCGAGGCAAGGGTTCTTTCCGAAAAGCGGCAAGTCTTCCTGTTCAATCTAATAAAGACATTGCGGTAATTCTTCCCCATCTTTCAGGATACGTATACCCCGCCCTTGTCGAAGAAGCGGAACGGGCAATCCGTGAAAAGGGATTCCAGGCGTTGTTTAGCTGCTCCGGAGGATCTCACCATACGGAAGCAGAAGTCCTTAAACGACTTGCCGAACGCCCCCTCGCAGGAATACTTATCTCCCCTTCTTTTGATCTTTTCCCCGGATCCTCAAAAAATGTGTATCTACTCCGACAGTTCTCTGCCAAGGGAATCCCCGTGGTTATTCTAGATCACCAATGGGAAGGTTTTTCCTGTATTTATCTTGATGATTTTAGGGCAGGTCAACGAGCAGCCCGATACCTCTTAGGGAAAGGGCACCGTTCGTTAGGTCTTTGTTCCCGTTCTGGACATACACCGTTTGTACTACGAAGTCAAGGGTTTAAAACTGCTTATCTAGAAAGCCAAAAAAACGATAGTTTTGAAGACAGGGAACTTTCGGTTTCGGAACTTTACCTACCCGAAGAACAGCGACAAGAATGGAAAGGTCTTATCAAAAATTATCTTGCTTCACCTCACCGGCCAACGGCACTTTTCTGTGTCAATGATATTCTTGCCTTTGAGGTATGGCAGGAAGCTACCGCCTTAGGGCTTCGCATCCCTGAGGATATTTCCCTCCTTGGTTTTGATAATGCACCCCTCATTACTCAACCTGATATCAAATTAACTACCTTTGAGTATCCTGCCGGATTTATAGGTCGCCGGGGTGTCCAACTCTTATTTGAACTATTAGAACAAGGGGAAAAATACCCCCCTCTACATCATACCATCACCATAGAGCCCATTCTTATAGAACGGAGTTCTGTTTCTTATAAAATTCCCCAATCAGAGGAGATTGTATATGAATCACCGTGAGAAGCTTCACCCCTTCCCCTGGGAAGAACCGGAACAGACTTCCCTCCATCGACTTCCTATGCGGAGTCCTCTTTTTCCCTTTGCAGATCCCACAGAGGCCCTGAAGGACGCCCTGGGGGGCCCCCGTCATAGGAAACTTCAACAGGGAGGACTTCCCTCAAATACTCCCTGGGTACTGGATCTTGATGGCTGCTGGGAGTTCCTCTGGTATGATTCACCCCAGCACATACCTGCCAATTGGTATGTGCCACCCCACCAGCAAGAGAATTCTGAACAGTGGGGATCTATCCAGGTACCAGGGAGTTGGTCATTGCAGGGCTATGATAAGCCCCACTATACAAATGTAATCATGCCCTTTGGTAATGTGCCTCCTACGGCGCCGGTAACCCATAATCCGACGGGCTTGTATCGTCGTTCCTTTGAACTTCCTCTTTCGTGGGAACAACGCCGGGTGGTACTCCATGTAGGGAGTGCTGAAAGTTTCCTTGCGGTCTATGTAAACGGGCAGGAAGTTGGTTTTTCAAAGGACTCCCATCTTCCTGCCGAATTCGATATCACCTCCTATCTGGTGCCGGGGAAAAACTGGGTGGGCCTCATGGTGGTCCGTTATTCCGACGCAAGTTATATCGAAGACCAGGACCAGTGGTGGCTCGGGGGCATTCACCGAAGCGTGTATCTTTATAGCACAGGCTCTGCTTACATTCAGGATGTGGATGCCCGCCCTCACCTGGCGGGTAGCAAAGCCGTTTCTACGGGGGTGGCCCCATATTTTCCCCCGGTGGGGGATGTGCATGGTGACACCCATCGACTCGATATTCAGGTAAAGGTCGGCTTCACTGCTGACCCTGCGGCGGGTATACCGGATCTCCCGGTACGAGCCGATTATGGGGAAGCCTTCTTTCAGCAAGCCCTTCCACCGCTCCCCTGTCGTGTTCAGTGTACGTTGTATGAGCCCCTCCCAGAATATCAAGCATCTGTGGGTGATGAAAAAGCCCCCTCTTTGCAAAAAGTAGGAAGCGCAGAAACCACCGTCCCTCCCCTCTATGCCTTTGGTCGCTGGGAAGGGGTTCTCAGCATTCCGATCAGCCAGCCCCACCTCTGGTCCGCCGAAGATCCCTTTCTGTACGTCCTGGTGATAACCCTTACCGATGCGGAGGGAAATAGCCTCGAAAGCACGGCCCTGCGGGTTGGTTTTCGACAGATAGAAATCCGGGATCGGGCCCTCCTGATTAACGGGAAACGGGTACTCATAAAAGGGGTGAACCGCCATGAACACGATGAGCGGACCGGTAAGGCCCTTTCCCTTGAGTCCATGGTTACCGACATCCTTTTAATGAAACAGCACAATATTAACACGGTCCGAACGAGCCATTATCCCAACGACGAACGGTGGTATGACCTGTGCGATGAATTTGGGTTGTACGTCATCGATGAAGCCAATATCGAAAGTCATGCCTACTACGACAGTATCTGCCGGGATAGCCGGTATGCCCAGGCCTTTCTCGATCGGGTCTCCCGGATGGCCCTTCGGGACAAAAATCATCCCTGTGTTATCATGTGGTCCCTGGGGAATGAATCGGGATATGGACCCAACCACGATGGAGCTGCGGGGTGGTTGCGGTCCTTTGATCCATCCCGCCCAATCCACTACGAAGGTGCCTGCCGTCCCAACTGGGGTCAGGGGGCCCATCCCCTTGTTACCGAAGGACGGGGGACCCTGGCCACCGATATTGTGAGCTCCATGTATCCCGCCATTTCCTGGCTTTCCGAATGGGATAGAACCACTAACGATTACCGTCCCAATATCATGTGTGAGTACTCCCATGCCATGGGGAACTCCAACGGCAGTCTTTCAGATTACTGGGAAGTGATAGAAGCAGCACAAGGGCTCCAGGGGGGCTGTATCTGGGAATGGATGGACCACGGTATCCTGGTAGGATCCGGAGGGGCCATCGCCCCTTCCTGTCAGACACCTCCGGGGCCCAATGCTCTCACCTTTTTTAAAGATTCCCCGATAGAGACGGCGGGCACCGCTTGTAAGACAGATACCAATCCGGCGGAGGCAACCAAAACCTCTCACACAGAGAAGTCCCTTCGGTCCCCGACAGAAAAAGCAGAATCCTCAGGGCGAAGTAAGGCCTGGCGCTATGGAGGAGACTTTGGGGACCTCCCCACAGACTACGACTTTATTGCCGATGGGCTTGTCTTTCCTGATAGAACCTTAAAACCCGTCATGGCAGAGGTCCACCGGGTGTACCGGCCGGTTAAAATATATCGTACCCTGCCCGCCCGCTATCATACCCAGCGGGTTAGCGATGCAAGTTCCCCCGGCGCCGAAATCCAGTTTCGCTGGAATAGGATTTTTATTCACAACTGTTACGATTTTATCGATCTTTCCCATCTTGAACTGGCATGGCAGATTGTTTCCGGCGATCCCTCAGAAAGGAGAATCCCCGTAGTGGAGGGGGTTGTTCCTATGCCTCCCTGCAAACCGGGTGAAATCGTTTCACTGGAATTACCCCTGGATCATAATCAGACCGTGGAGACCTATTTTCTAAAAAAAGATCCCCTGGTTTTACAGCTCTTTGTTAGACTTGCCGTTCCTACTTCCTGGGCAAGGGTGGGCCATATCGTCAGTAGCGAGAGCTTTGAGCTTACCCCCTGGGATATGAGTGACTTGAGAGGGCAGAAAAAAACGACGGCCCAGGGAAGGGAGCACCCGCAGACCAGCGACATCCTGGTTCGTAGAGAACAAGGGCTATTCTCGGTGTACATTCCCCAGTATGGGGAATTCCTGCAAGAGCCTATCCGGCCCCATCTGTTCCGGGTTCCCACGCAGAACGATGGGCTTAAGAATTTTCAACAGGTACGTAACCGTCCCGAATTCTCATTTTACTATGCCAACAAGGCAATGAATGCCTGGTTTGAATGGGGACTGAATGATCTGGTACTAACGCAAGAAGATTTCCCTGAACAACATCTTCCAACGGGCACCATAGAAAACCCAATCTCTCGAGATAAAAAAGCATTTCCATCTTCGAAATCCTCTTCTCAGGGAGAGGAGGAGAGCATCATTTCAGCTACCGAGACAAGATGGCATATCACCACAAAAAAGGGAAAAGATGTTGGTTACTATCACGAGAGGATTACCCCTCTTTCGGGCAGGCTGTTCCGCCTCGATATGACCTTCATTCTTAACCCCTCTCTGCCAGAGCTTCCCCGCATCGGCATTCAGATGAAAACCAGGCCTTTTAGTCATGTGGAATGGTTTGGGCTTGGGCCCCACGAAGCCTACAGCGACAGGAAATCCGGGGCCCTGCTTGGGCGCTGGCATGCTTCCATACCACAGTTAGTGACCCCTTACATAGTTCCACAAGAACAGGGCAACCGTCACCAGGTGCGATGGCTCACCCTGTACCAGGCAGAGCGGCCCCTTCTCTGGATTGGAAGTGAAAAACCCTTTGATTTTTCGGTAAGTCCCTACTCCGACAGGGAACTCTGGGAAGCCCGCCACTGGGATGAGCTTCCTCCTTTCGAAGAAGCCTGGCAGGGTGAACTCTGGCTCAACCTCGATATTGCCCAGCGGGGGGTGGGGACCGCCACCTGTGGGCCTGATACCCTGGAATCATACCGGTTGTATCCTGGTCGCTATCACATGACTCTGTATATGGGACTACCCCCTACCACAGAATAATTTTTTTATGCGGAGGAACCATGAATCAATCTCGCCTTACCAGAATCATTGAAGGGATTGTGTTTATATCCCTTGTTCTTTCCCTCTTGTACGCCGTTTTACGACTTTTTGTGGTCTCCCGTCAGATACGCCTAGCCGGTGATCGCCCGGAAAGTGATTATGTGGTAATCATCCTGCAGTGTTTACTCGGGATTTTTATGATGTTCCTTCCCGGCTTGCTGAGACAAAAGTTCAGCATCCAGATTCCTAACTCCATGTATCTTGCCTTTGTTCTTTTTCTGTACTGCGCTATCTATCTTGGAGAAGTACGAAATTTCTATAATCTTTTCCGGTATTGGGACACCATTCTTCATACCTTTAGTGGTGGCATGTTAGGGGCTTTGGCTTTTTCCTTTATTGCTTTATTGAATAACTCTGAACGGGTTCCAATGAATTTTAGCCCCCTCTTTGTGGCTCTTTTTTCCTTTTGTTTTTCTGTTACCCTTGGGGTGCTATGGGAATTTTACGAATTCCTTGCCGATGGGCTTTTTGGTCTTAACATGCAAAAATTTATTCTTTCCGATGGAACACTCCTCGTAGGACATGCGGCCCTTACCGATACCATACTGGATCTCTTCGTAGATGCCCTCGGAGCCCTGGGAACCGCAATCCTCGGCTACATATCCCTTAAACATAATAAAGGATGGATAGATCGCCTTTTAGTACGGTCAACCACCAGGCCCAAAGAATAAACTTTATTGTTGCTCTGTTAGGTCGATCCATGTTTGTTTTGCTGTTTATACCACCCCCTTATAGGCTAGAAGATCAAGAAAGAGGAGGTGGCTTTTCTAAGCTAGAAAAAAGATAAACCGTGCGGGGCCTTGACTTTTTTTTATTTTTCCGGTAGGATGCATCCATCGTTCATGCGGCGATGGTGGAATTGGTAGACACGCTAGCTTGAGGTGCTAGTGCCGAGAGGCATGCTGGTTCAAGTCCAGTTCGCCGCACAGAAAAAAGGCCCGGTCTTTATCGACGGGCCTTTTTTATTTTCCAAAATGGCTTTCCATGTCGGAAACGGCGCCCATGGTTGTAAGAGCCGCAAGGAGTTTGCGTTTTTGTTCAAGGGAGCCCCGGGTAAGACATTCAAGGCGCTTTCTAAAATCCAACCGAGAATCGATATTTTTTGATGCACACTGACAGGTAACCGTAGGCCACCTCTCTTTTTGCACAAAACGACTGATACTTTCCTCGCTGATATAGGCAAGGGGACGAATCAGGGTAACCCCAAAGGAAGGATAAAACCTCCGAACAGCCATTGCTTCGGCTTTCCCATGAAGACAGCTATTCATAAGAAAGGTGGTAAGGATATCATCCAGATGATGTCCTAAAGCAATCTTGGTATACCCCTGAGCATGGGCAAAGTGCATCAGCTGTTCCCGTCGTTGGATCGAACAGGAATAACAGGAGGAAGGGCCATTCACAGTGGGAGCTACCGGGGGAGATAGTATACTGAGTGTTATATTCCATGAGCAAAGCAGTTTCTCATAGTATTCAAAACGGCTTTTATCTTCTTTCCCTTGCATCACATGGAGCGCATGAACAGAAAGGTCTAACCTTTTCCATTTCAGTAACTCAGAAAAAAGGTAAGTGAGAAGAAGAGAATCCTTTCCTCCGGAAAAACCAATACAGATGCGATCTTTTGCTTCTACCAGACGAAAATCATCTATTGCTGAAAGAAAGGCCTTTTTAATATTCATGAAAGGAATAACAGCCTCTTCTGGGTTTACTGAGGAGGGAAACAACAGTCGGGATGGAGGGATTTGAACCCCCGGTCTCTTGCTCCCAAAGCAAGCGCCTTAGCCCCTAGGCTACATCCCGTACGGATCGGTATACTACCAGAGATTGGCGCTGCTGGTCAATCGGGGCGGTTGGGTATTACCCTTTTGCAATTCGCAAGGGGAAACATGCGGCTTAGTTATCTTCCCCTCCAGGGGGAAAGAGATACAGGTCGGGGAGTTTATGGGTCCGTTGCAGTGAAAAAGACCACTGGGCACGCTCTTCACTGGTTACGGAAACTTCAAAATAGTGCAGCAGAGTTTCAAATCCGGGAGCCTCGATACGAACCGCAAAAGAGAAGGTGTGCTGGAGCCCCACCTTTTTTGCGGGCACCGGTTCTGGCCAAAAGGTAAAGGTCCCCGCCGTATTTGCCACCAGGTGAAAGGGATTCTGCCAGTTGGGATCGATCATCCGGGCCCGCTTGCCGTCGCTTAATAATTCAACATCGATATCGGTCATAGGCTCAAAGTTGGTTCCATTAAAGGCCCGGCCAATGATGGTAGGTATATTGAACACCGGCCCCAGTATAGGATGGCTTGGTTTCTGCTCAGCAGAGGTATGGGGAAAGTGGGGCCGTTTAGAACGGGAGATTTTGTTAATCCCTTCGTAGATGAGACTTACAATATCTGCGTCTTCCTGCTGCCGCTCGATAAACTCACTTTCTGAACGGGCCGCTCCTCGGGACGAAATCACATACCGGGGGGGCACCCGATTGAGCACATAGCAAGCGGTGTCAAGCCGACATTGGTAGCACGTACAGGGACGGTCTGGCTTTCCTTCCTGTTCAATTGCATCGTATATCTCATGGACCAGTTGCAGTACCGTATCTTCGGTGGTGTTGTGGATTTCCATCTATTCCTCCAGGATCTACGATAAGTGTAACCAATCCAGGGGATTTTGCAAGACATCCCGAAGTTTTGGACTCCCTTGAATGGCAGAGAACCGGTCGGGATGAACAAAGACCCGAATATGTCGGATCGAAGCAGTAAACGACTGGATTACCTCCCGGGAAAAAACGGTACTCCTTTCAGGGAATTCCCGACTATCCTCTCGAATGAAAAGGTTTGTTTCAAAGGAAATTTCCTCCGGGATATCGATAATGAGTTCCCCCTTTGCAAAAGGAATACCGCTTCGCTCTTGCAGTTTTTGACGGAGCGATTCTTCCTGGAATTCCCGCTGTTCTAACCCTGAAAGAGTTGCCAGGTATGTCGGCTCCGGAGGATACTCTGCTATTTGAGGGTATAGTTTCCCCTCTTCTACCATAGTTACCAGGGAACTGACAGGGGCAGGAAGTTTTTTCCCTAATGCTATAAGACCCTGGTCATCCAGGTTGTAGAGGGCTTCTTTTTGCAGAAGGCCTTCCTTTAGGGCAAGAAAAATGGCTTTTTTTATCATCGCCGTGGCGCTTCGCACATCCCGTTGCCAGTATACGGCCCGATACATGAGGTACTTCGAAAAAAGGAGGGCCTCCACGCTGGAAATCCCCCGCTCGTCTATCATAAGGCCGTGCTGGGGATGGGGCCAGAGGTGATGGATAATAAAATCCACATCCTGAATCCCATAGGGGACCCCACAGGAGTGGGCATCCCGGGTAAGGTAGTCCAGTTTGTCCGGGTCAAGCACCCCCGAAAGGAGTTTTCGGTAAAAAAGGACTTCCCTATTTTCCTGACAGGGAAGTTCATCATCGATAATAGCTGCCGTCATGTAAGGGTCTGCGCCGGTCCGGCCTACCAGGTGCTTTATTTCATCCTGAAGAATGATGGTGGCAGAAAGCTCTTCGTGTCGGCTGAGGGGAAGTTCCTTTAAAGAATGGGTGTACGGAAAATGTCCCAGATCGTGTAAAAGGGCAGCGCAGAGGAAGGACATTAGCCCCGTGGGACTTACCCACCCATCGGCGCCCCGGTCAACAAGTGCCCGAATGAGCCGCCGGGCTAAATGATACACCCCCAGGGAATGGGCCGCCCGGGTATGGGTGGCACCCGGATACACCAGGAAGGTCGGCCCCAGTTGTTTTATCCGCTGGAGCCGCTGGAAAGGCCGAGAACGATACAGTTCTCCCAACGATGGAGAAAGGTAGATATGCCCCCATACGTTACAGCGGATCGGCTCTCCATAGCCCTGATCAAGGAGGGCCCGTACATCCCTCTGCATGGACTTAGCGACTCAGCCCCTTCGTGTAAGGCACCAAGCCCCCGGCCCGCAGGATTTTTCGGGAACGGCCATCCACATCAAGAATAGCCGAGAAGGTATGGCCAGTGGTCACGTTGGTCACGAAAATCTCCTTCCCATTTCCTTCCAGGAAAGAGTGGAGCCCCTCTATTTTAAGCACATGACCGGCTTCTATCGTATCGTAATCAAGGGGATTCGCAAACACCAGGGGAAGGATCCCATAATTCACCAGGTTTGCCTTGTGAATCCGGGCAAAGGACTTAACCAGCACCGCCCGTACCCCAAGATACATGGGCGCCAGGGCCGCGTGTTCCCGGGAAGAACCCTGGCCATAATTGGTTCCTCCAATTACAATCCCCTTTCCTGCATCCTGGGCCCGTTTCCAGAAATCGGGATCAAATCGATGGAACACAAACTTGGAAATTTCTGGAATATTGGAACGAAGGGGTAAGACCTTTGCGCCCGCAGGCATGATATCATCGGTGGAGACATTGTCCCCCGTCTTAATGAGAATGGGGGCTTCCAGCCTGTCTTCCACAGGCCTGGGAGTGGGGCAGGGCTTAATATTGGGTCCCCGTTCAATGGTGACGTTCTGGGCCTCTTCCAGGGGAAGGGGGGCAATGAGCATTCCATCCTTCGCCTGTTTAAGGGCCCGTTGATAGTACGAGGAGACCTGGGGTCGGCGGAACGAGAGCGTATTGGGATCGGTAATAACGCCGTTGATAGCCGCCGCCGCAGCGGTTTCGGGGGATACCAGGTACACCCGCGCGTCAGGGGTACCAGAGCGGCCTTCAAAGTTTCGATTAAAGGTCCGCAGGCTTACCCCCCCCGATTTAGGAGCAAAGCCCATACCAATACAGGGACCACAGGCACTTTCCAGAATACGGAATCCCGCCCGGATAAGCTCTTTAAGTATCCCCGCCTCTTCTGCCGCTAACAGCGTAGTGCGACTTCCCGGGGCAATGCCCGCAGAAACCCGAGGATGCACTACCTTGCCCCGCACCATTTCCGCCACCACCGCAAGGTCATCAAGGGATGAATTGGTACAGGAGCCGATAACCACCTGGTCTACGGGAATTCCTGCCAGCTCTGCTATAGGCGCCACATTGTCCGGTGAATGGGGCTGCGCGGCAAGGGGCGTAAGTTTAGAAAGATCGATCTCGATGACCCGATCGTACTGGGCATCCGGATCAGCCTGCAGGGGAATCCAACCATCTCCCCGTCCCCGTTCTTTAAGGTACCGACGGGTAACCTCATCGGAGGGGAAGAGAGAGGTGGTGGCGCCAAGTTCTGCGCCCATGTTCGTAATGGTAGCCCGCTGGGTAACAGTAAGGGAGCGAACCCCCTCTCCAAAGTACTCGTAAATTGATCCTACCCCACCTTTTACGGTTTCTCGCCGTAACAGTTCAAGGATGATATCCTTCGCAGAAGCGGCTCCCTGGAGACGCCCCACCAGATGCACCCCAATGATCTTAGGCATCACCAGGTAGAAGGGCCCGCCACCCATGGCCACCGCCACATCGAGTCCCCCCGCTCCAATAGCAAGCATGCCCAGGCCTCCGCCGGTAGGGGTGTGGGAATCAGAGCCCAACAGCGTTTTGCCGGGTAACCCGAAACGTTCCAGGTGTACCTGGTGGCAGATGCCATTGCCGGGCCGAGAAAACCAGATCCCATAGCGGGCGGCCACCGTCTGGAGATACCGATGGTCATCCATGTTTTTATAATCTTCCTGAAGTGTATTATGATCCACATAGGAAACAGAGAGTTCCGTCTTTACCCGTTCAAGCCCCATGGTTTCAAACTGTAAGTATGCCATGGTTCCGGTGGCATCCTGGGTAAGGGTTTGGTCTATGCGAATACCAATTTCCTTTCCCCGCTCAAGGATCCCTTCTACCAGGTGATTCTGAAGTATCTTTTCCGTAACCGTCATGCCCATGCGTTTTCTCCCTCTTACAAACTCCTTAGAGGCATACTAATCGGCATCCCTCATTTAGTAAAGAGGCCCTATAAAAAGCCCTCTTTGGAAAGATATATGAAGATAAGGCACCCTGGGAAGGACAAAAGACGATTTTCCACCGGTAAAGCAGCAACTGCTAAAAGAGCTTTTCTTTCGCATTTTTGCTCCAGCCAGAGTGTCTCTGCCCCTTTGACGGATACTTCCTTCCATAGTAAAATCAAAAGTACAATCAACCCAGTATGAGATCGCCACGGAAGGCATAAAAAGGGAAAGGAATCACAATGAAGCCCCATCGTATCGGCATTCCATATCTCATGTATAAAAGTATAGGGGTATTTTTTATTGTCCTATCCCTGACAGGATACCTTTCGTGCTCTCAAGAAAGTAAGGCCCGTCAGCTCCAAAAGAATATGCCCCAGGCAATGACGGATGATACCGCTTCTGCGCAATCAAAAGGGCCCCGCTCTATTGTGGTCCCTCAATTGCCTATTCAGAGCATTCCTCAGGAAGTATCACAGACAGAACAAAAGCATGTTTCGGTAAGCCTTGTTATCCCTTCAGGAAATGAAGGACCCCACTACCCCATCGATTTCATCCTCGGACCTCTCGGAAAGGAGGGGTTTTCCGATGAAGCGTATGAATTTGCCCGATCCATAGTAAAATCTTGTGTCCAAAGAGATATGGAATGGTTGCTTTCCCAGGGTCTTTCTCAAGAAGGGGTCCAAGAATTGCGTTCCCTTCTTCCCACGGGACAGGTGACCTATCGGATTGGCGGAGGGGAACGCCAAAAAGGAGGGGGCTATTCATTTTTGTTCCGGCTTATTGGAGAAGGGAGTTTTTATACGGGAACGGCGTATGTGGATCAAGAGGGAGACCGTTTTTTGATTGAGGAAATAAAAATAGAAAAGGATCCTCCCCTCTCATTTGATCCTTTGAATTATACATCCTTAGTATTCAATTGAAAGGGAAAAAGATGGCCACAGCAATCAAACGAATAGAAAAGGAATTCCTTCTAAAGGTTCTTGCGGATGAGCAACTTCCTCTCATGTGCTTTTATAATCGCCTCCATTATACCCTGGTGGTACAAAAGGTAGGTAAGGAAACCTTTGAGTTAAAGGCCAACACCCCCATTCAAGGCCTTAAAACAGGGATAAAATTAAATTTTGTCTTTGATTATCGAGGACAGGTGATTTCCTTTTCGGCACGGGTTATTACCTATAAAGAAGAATTCCTTACCGTAGAAAATCCTGAGTTCTTTTATAAGAATCTTTCCCGTTCGTATTCACGGGTTCAGGCACCCCGGGACTTAGTCATTCAATTTACCTTTCATGGCGATCGATATAACTTGGATTATCCTAAAGTCCAGGAATACGAAATTGAAGAAATTAATACATTAGTAGAACACTTTGATCCTAAAAACATAAAAGGAATTATTCAGCAACTCGCCAGTTGGGCGGCAGAAACCACTTCGGGCTACAAACTGGTTATTTTTAAGGATACCAAGCCTACAAGCCGGGAAGAAAAGCTCCTGGCAGAAACAGGGAAAGCCCTTTTCTTGCCCTCTACCTATACGGGTATCCCTAAAACGGACCCTTACCCTAAACCTCGTATCATTACCGAGGACATTTTTGTCCATTATCTTTTGCGTTCTGGGGTTGATAAAATATATGTGGATGACGCCATTGCCCGGTTCATAAAATCGAAACAGGATGACTCAATTTTCTCGGATCTCTGGGTTCCCATCCTTTTTCAGGAATATGTGATTGGCTATATTCACCTCTGGATTGATACGGAAGGGAAACCTCCCTTTGATTTTTCCACCCTTGATACAGCCTATCAATTTGCAAAAGTCCTGGCTTTTTCTCTTAAAGAAAATGGGTATTTTGAACAAGGAAAAGTAAAAAAGACTTCTTTTCAGGGACGTATTATGGACATAAGCGCGTCAGGGATGCTTTTTGCCTATCCCCTTTCCCCCCTTTCTTCGGCCCTTTTACCCGACAGCGAACTGGATGTGGAACTGATTACACCCCGCAGGACAATCAAAACAATTGCTAAAATTGTTCGGCGGTATACCGATGCTTCGACCGGCTATTTTGGTTGCCGGTTTCAGGACATTGCTCCCGAGGATATGCGTTTTCTATTTGAATATATTTATGGGAAGCCCTTTACGGACCAGGATGCCCAGTTTTTGAGTGGTAATGTGTAATGGGTATGGTCCGTGAGAATTTGTGTATGCTTCCGGTTAAGGGTTCACTATTTAACCACATCAGGGGCTTTAAACTTTTTTACCTTCCCGGGGGACGGGATACTGGGTACATAACCCGTTACACCTCTTTTCCCCGTCCCCTTTAACGAATACCTATTCTTCTATCGTAATTCCGTGTCGCCGTTTGGGGAAAGTCTTACGCATAGCGACCCCATTCCGCTTATCGTTATATACAAAGCCTCCGTTCCAATATTCTAATGCCGCAAAGAGGGCGTTTCCCCCATCCATGTCATCACTCTTTTCGGTTCTGAAGGAAACATAGTTTCCTAACTCTTCATAGTTCTGGGCATGTAAACACTCAAGCCGTTTGCGATTAAATTCGTTCCACTGCTCGAGTTCCTTAAAGCCTTCTCCCTCATCTTCTACGATAAGGCGAGCCTCCTCGGGACTAAAGTAATACCATACCCGTACTTTCTTGTTGATATCGTTGTGATTCCCGTGTTTCACCGCATTTTTTATGATTTCTGATATCTGCTGCTCCAAGAGGTTAATTTCTTTTATCTCCGGCGGAGCGGACTGCACAATAAGAAGGGTAAAATACCGGATTTGCCGGTAATCGGAGGGGAATTCCTTATATAACATGTCTGTTTTATCAAATAAGGGGGATTTACCGTCAGCCTTCAATTCTTTTATTTCTTCCATAATTTTCCTCTCTTGATTAATTGTTTATTTACAGAGATTTATTCTTCCATTTGTTTGATAGCCTCTTCTAACGAAGCGCTGATGGGGAAGTATCCCATCAGTTTTGTAAGCTCAATTACCTTCTTTACAGAACCGTGGATGTTGGTGATGGTCAGTTTTAGGTTCATTTTCTTTATGGTAGAACAAATGTAGATAAGGGCCCCAATTCCACTCGAATCGATATAATCAACCCCTTCGAGGTTGATAATAAACTTAGAGACCTTTTTCTCAAGCATTTTCATGACTAGCTCTTTCAATTTGTAAGAATTGTAGAGGTCCATTTCTCCCTGCACATCAATGATATAGGTCTCGTTATTTTTCCGGATTTTTAGTTCCATAAATGTCTGTTCCCCCTGTCTTTAATTTTTTGCTTTAATAGCAACTATGGTTTGATCGTCATGCTGACGGGCTGTTCCCATAAAAGAACGGAGATCCTCCTTTATTTTCTTTGCGATCTCAGGCCCTTCCAAATCATGATATTTATGTAGGGCCGTTGTCAAGCTCTTAATCCCATACTGTTTTCCCGCTGGATTAATAGCCTCTATTACCCCATCGGTATACAACAATAGTACATCATTTTTTTCAAGTTTGAAATGGGTCGCCTGATACTCGGTATTTCGTTCCACCCCTATAGGGACACTTTCTACCTCGAGGGCATCTACCAGCCCCATATGGTTTTTCCAAATGAGCAGGGGCCGATGTCCCGCATTGGCAAACTCACAATCCCCCGTAATGGGATTATACACAACAACCTGGAGGGTAGCAAAGTGATCAATATCTATCTTTCCTGTGATTCCCCGGTTTATCCAGCTCAGCAACGTACTGGCATCTTTGCTAGAACTGGTAATGAAATGTACCAGGGCCCGGATCATCACCATAATAAGTCCCGCCTGGATCCCTTTACCGGCGATATCCCCAATCACAAAGTACACCCGCTCCCGACTCACCGGGATGATATCATAGTAATCGCTGTTTATCCCCCGGGCATTCTCAGAAAACACCCCGATACTACAACTACTTAATTTTGGGAGTCGCTTTGGCTGCAGGGCCCGCTGGATATCCTGACTGATGCTTGCCACCGTATCGATGTCACTTTTTTCACTTACATCTTGAAATGAATAAACGGTATTGATAACCACCGCCGCAAATCCCGCGAGGAGCACCGCCCGATCAAAATCTTTGTCAAGAAAAGGCGAAGCCTCCGCCCCTCTCATACACACCGCTACACCGATGATATGGTCCTCTATTAAAAGAGGAATAACCAAAAGGCTTCCAATCGGTAAAACAGAATGGGACACAACCCTACCATCTTTTTGTGCATAGGGGATAAAGAGGGGCTTGCCGGTTTGGGCGGTTTCCCCAATCAAGCCCTGTCCAATAGGAAGCTTCAAATGAAGGAGCCAATCTCGAATGGCATCTTCTGACACATCGGTGCCCTCCGGCAGAGGAGTAAACGGATATATTTTTCCGTAAGCCGCCCGGCTGGACACCATATACTCCACATCATCCACTAAAAGGATAAGGGTTCCATCAGCGCTGGTTCCCTCGGTAATCGTTCTTGCTACATAATCCAGCAGTTTGTTTAAATCCCCCCCTGAATGAAGGGCATCGGTAGAATTCAATACAAAGTTATACAGAATATCGATGTTATCAGCTAAGCCATCCCGATCGGAAATCAATTTATTGTCTTCTTGCTTAACATAAAGAAGTAATGTCGTGATAAGTAAAAGATAGTGGCCGGCGTAAAAAAAGGAGAGCACCTCAGAGGAAGAGCTCGATAAGAAATGCCCTCCAAAGAGAACAATAAAAGCAGTCCCTACCAGAATATACACTCCTCCCATGGGATTGCCCGTTTTTCCCACAAAGAGCAGAACAACAAGGGATACCAGGACTGCTACAAAACAAAGGAGATTAAACAATTGATATGAGATTACAGACAAGGAAAAAAGGGTTACTGCCAAAAGCCCATACAGGAAAAGGCCAAGGGTATATCCATAAAGGGCGCCCCTTTTTCGCTGATAAAGTAGAGGGCCAACAATGAAAAGAGGAACCATCACATCAGTTAACGGTAGAAGAAAAAAGGGGATTTTTCCTGTAAAGAAAATAACATCCCGCCCCAGCATATAAAGAACCGCCGGCATCGCCCATCCGAGGAGATTCTCTGAATCATGTCGAAGAGCGGTTTGTACTACCAGCACCAAGGCTATGAGGGGAAATAATTTTGCTATGTGAGCATATACCCATGTGGTTTGAAACATTTCTGAGAACATACTAAACCCTTTTTGAGTCTATCATTGATGATAGGAGGCGTCAAGCACAGAAGACATTTTTGTTAGTACCTATAAAAAAAGGGGATATCCATCACTACTTCTTGGACATCCCCTTACTAGCGGCAATAGGACTTGAACCTATGACCCAACGGATATGAGCCGTTTGCTCTACCGACTGAGCTATGCCGCCGTTTCTGTGGGAGTTACAGTACCAATACAAACAAAAAAAGTCAAGGCCCCGGCCGATTCATGGTTCCTTTCACAGGGTAGCCAAAAAACCTCAAAAACCTGGAATACCTTTGAAATACCATAATATTGAAAATCTGCCCTAAGGATGCCATTCCTTATGGGTCCCTCAAAATCCAATAAGTTCGTATCTTTCGCCTTTATATGAAAATCTTAGTTCTCTCTGGTATAGTGCCGATGATATGAGCATGGACAGGAACATCAAGAGAAGAAGACCAGAACAACGAATTGCCTACATCTATGTAGGGCTTTGTGCAGCCCTCTTAGGAGGATGTACCTCCTCTCCTTCCCCACCCCCTCAAGCCCCAGAAACCGTGTGGACCCTTATAGAAAAAGGCGAAGTTCAACGGGTGGAAGAGTTCTTCACCGGGAAACTCAATATAAACACCACCGATGAAAAAGGACGGACCCCTCTTATTAGGGCAGTGGAACTTCAAGATACAAAACTCACGGCCCTTTTCCTTGCCTTAGGTGCGGCGGTAGAACTGCAAGATACAGAAGGCCGTACAGCCCTTGAAATTGCCTGCAGCAATGGGAACCAGGAAATCACAAAGCTTCTGGCCGCCAGGGGTGCTCCTTTGTACCTTGCAAGTACGGAGGCCCAACAACCGGCACGAATAGCCATACAGAAGGGAGAAGGGCTTTTAGCGGCCCTCATTCATCCTGCAACCCTTTCCCAACGGGATGAAAAAGGGAGAACCCTGCTCCACCTGGCGGCCCTCATGGGTAAGGGGGAGGCGGTCCAGCAACTCCTCGCAGCGGGAATTCCCCTTAATATAAAAGACGGCAATGGAAAGACGGCCCTGGATTATACCCTTGAACAGGCCGATTCATATGAACACGTAAAGTGTGCTGAACCTATCATTCTAGCAGGCGGAGTTACCCAGTACCCGAATTTCTCCTACCTTCTGCAAACCCTTCGTTCTTACAATGTAAGTATTCGCTTTGCCGATGGCTCCACGCCACTCCATCAGGCAGCGCGAGCAGGTCACCGTGGGGTTATCCAGTACCTGCTTGAAAAAAAGGCCGATATCAATGCAAAGGATAGCGCCGGTTCCACGGCCCTCCACGATGCAGCCCGGGCAGGTCATCTTGTAATTGTTAAAACCCTTCTCGAACAGGGAGCGGACCCCAATGCCCGGGATGCCAAGGGTAATACGGTACTCCACCTTATTCTACCCTCCCAGGTACGAGAAGAGGCCGTAAAAACCCTTCTTTCCTATGGGGCAAATCCCAACAGTAAGGATGAACATGGGGACGCGCCGCTCCATATCGCTATCGCCATGAATCTGGGCGAAGCGGTGGTGGCTCAGCTCCTTGCTGCGGGGGCAGATATCAATATTCGTAACACAAAGGGACAAACCCCGCTCCATATGGCGGTTATAAAAGAGGCAGAGCGGTATGTTCCCCTTTGCCTGGAAAAACAGGCGGACCTTTTTGCTACGGATATAGAAGGGGAAAGCCCCTTGAGTCTGGCCTTCAAAATGAACAGTCGACTCATTCCCCTCCTCATCACCCCTCAAACGGTACAACTCACTGATAACATGGGGAATAGCCCCCTTCACCTGGCGGTAAGTTTGAATGCCCCCCTTACAGTCATTGAACACATCCTGAAGGTTGGGGGCAACGTAAACGCCCGGAATAAAACCGGAAGCACCCCCCTCTTTATCGCCATAGAAAAGAACAACCGCGAAGTAGGGGAACTCCTTTTAAGCCGCGGGGCGGATATTTTTACCCCCGATGCAAGTGGAAAAAGTCCTCTCTACATTGCCTGCACAAGCCCTGGAGGCCTTAGGGAATGGATGATCAATTCGTATACTATTACTGCCACCGATAACCTCGGGAATGGGATCCTTCACTACCTGGCCCAGTGGAAACTGGCTTCTCTTATTCCTGTCGTGGCCCAGCGCGGAGCCCCCGTTGATAAGGCCAATGCAACCGGCGAGAGTCCCCTCTTTTTTGCGGTAAAAGCAAACCATCCCGCGAGTATTCAGGCCCTCGTTACCGCGGGGGCCAATCTGCAGTTCAGGGATAGACTCGGTAATACGGCCCTGCACATAGCGGTACGCTGGAATTCCCTTGAAGCGGCGCAATTCCTTATTGAACAAAGGCTCCCCATCAATGCGCAAAACGCCGCCGGGAAGAGCGCCCTCCATGTGGCCTGTACATTGGGGATGCACCAGATGACAGATCTCCTTATCCAGCAAGGGGCTGACCTAAACATACCCGATACCGAAGGGAATACCCCCCTGATGGATGCTATTGGGGCAAACAACGCCCAGGGGGCAGAACGGCTTTTGAATGCCGGAGCAGATCCCCAGGCCCGAAATAATCGGGGGGATACGCCCCTCCATATGGCGGTCATCCTCGAAAACACCCGGATCGCTAACATCCTGCTTTCCCGGGGAGCTTCCATCCATGCCCGGAATTCAATCGGGAAAAGTGCCCTGCAGATGGCCTTAACCGGTTCTTACAAGATGGTCCCCGTCCTTCTTACCAAGGACCGCATCAATTCCACCGATGATGATGGGAATGGTCCCCTGCATACCGCCATTATCGAAGGGAGCCCCCTCTCGGTAATCAAACAAATCGTCGAACTGGGGACCCGGATTCACACCATCGATGCCCGCGGGAAAACCGCCCTTCGGCTTGCCCTTGACCGAGAAGCCTGGGATGTGGCCTCCTTCTTAATCGAACAGGGGGCATCGCCTTTCTCGGTAGCGGCTGATGGGGAATCCCCTGCATCGGTGGCCCTTTCCCAGGGGACCGTGGCCTTAGGGGCATTGTTTTCTGGTTCCGCCATTCACCTGAGCGATTCCACAGGGAACACTATCCTCCACTACGCCGCATCGAAGGGAAATGAACGGGCAGTGCGCTTTTTGCTTTCCCTCGGAGCAAGTAAAACGGCCCGTAATACGGCGGGCGAAACCCCCTACGATGTGGCCCTGCGGTGGGGAAGAAAAGATCTCGCACCGCTCCTTCAGTAGCATCATGAGGAACGATATGTGAATATTTAAGTATTAAGATCTGCCGCCGGCCTGATGACGGCGGCGTTTTTATTGTTGGAAAACTACCACCTGCGACTCGCTCTTTCGTACATCATCATCCGCGGCTTTTATTAATTCGTCCCAGGGGGGTATGGCAGGAGATACCTGTTACCGTTGTCCTTCTTGCTGTTTTTTTTGATCCGCCTCAAGTTTGGCGGCCCAAATTTCCTGTTTCTTCTTTACGGTTTCCGCTTCTTCCCGTTCTCCCATAAGGATGTGAATCCGTTTGAGCGCCGCAAGGTAATTTATCGCCTGTTTAAAATCATCAAACCGAAGGGTGGAAAGCTCGTACTTTTCTCGATATCGGTCAGCAGCCTGGGAAAGAAGTCGCTTAATTGTGCGAAGGTAGTATACCGTAACTTCATAATCGGGTGATCGGGGATCCATACCGGCGACGGCACTCTTTAAATCAAAAAGATTCTTGGCCACCGTGGCAAAACGGCCTTCAATTTCTACAAAGGCCCATTTCCATTTGGTGTTTTCTCCATAGCCATCTTCCACCAGCCGAATAGCAAGCCCCAATTTACGGACCAGGGTATACCGACGGGCAATATCAACCCCTTCAAGGAGGGCCAGTTTTTCTTCGTATTCCGAATAGGGGGCATCGACTAAATTCGTAACCAGTTCCTCAAGATAAATAATGCTTTTATAGAGGGATTTACGGGCTTCGTTCAGGGCATCTTCATTTTTTACCCCCAGGATTGCCTGGGAAATCCCGTTCATCACCAGGTAATACGAAGCCAGGTTAAGCATCTCTTCGGCGAGGACCAACTTTTTAAAGGCCCCGGTTTGGGGCTCCTTTTGAATCAGGGCGAGCATATTCCGTTCCCGATTCAAAATTCCATCTATCATTTCTTTGTAGGGTTTGATTTTCTCAAAGTAACTGTGTTTATGTTCTGCGGTTATCTTTGCCATGATATTTCCCGTCTTTTACCCCGTTAGCCCTCGATACCGTGCAAGCAATTCTTCCGCATGGGCAAGGGCCACCCCCGCTGAGGCATCTCCCGACAACATCCGGGCAATTTCTTCCTTCCGCTCTCTGTCGGATAAGGGCCGAACCGTCGTGACGGTCCGATCTCCCACTACGGACTTTTCCACCTTGAGATGATTATCGGCACGAACCGCAATAGAAGCAAGATGGGTAATACAAAATATTTGTTTAATCCTTCCCAACTGTGCAAGATGTTCTCCTACTGCAAGGGCCACTTCTCCACCAATACCGGTGTCTATCTCATCAAACACAAGGGTTTCCACCGTATCCGAATGGGCAAGGATCGTCTTAATAGCAAGCATCACCCGGGAAAGTTCACCCCCACTGGCAATGCGGGATAGTTCTTTCAGGGGTTCTCCGGGGTTCGGAGAAATAAAGAATTCTATATCCTCAGCTCCATAGGGGCCACAGAGCAGGCTATCGCTGCCCTGGGTTTTGGGGAGAACCGAAACGGCAAAACGGGAACGGTTCATCCCAAGGGATGCAAGGATGGCGGTTATCTTTACTGAAAGCTCTTCCGCGGCCTTTTCGCGTTTCTGGGTAATCGAGCGGGCCCGCTGAATTACTTCCCGTTCAAGGCTCGCGATCTCCGCCTCCAGGGCAGCCCTGTTTTCTTCAAAGTGGGCAAGATGGTCTAGTTCTTCTTCTGCCTTTTGTTTATAGCCCAGGATTTCTTCTTCCGTAGCCCCATATTTTTTCTTAAGTCGATATAAGAGGGCAAGCCGTTCTTCTATTTCTTCAAGGCGCCGCGGATCAAAGGTAAGGTTGTTTCGATACGTCCTCAGTTGATCCGCCCAATCTTCCAGGTCGTAGTAGGTACTGTTTATCCCTTCGGCAAGAGCAGCCAGGGTACTATCAATCGACAGGGCACCTTCCAGGCTCGAACGAACCCGTCGCAGTGATGCCAGACAGGAAGCGTCCCCTTCAAAAAGAAGCTCACAGGCCGTTTCTATATAGGAGGCAAGTTTTTCGTGGGCCCCCATGCGGCGGGATTCCTGTTCAAGCTCTTCGCTTTCTCCGATACGAAGGCGGGCCTTTTCTATTTCTTCAATAGCGTAGGTAAGCATCTCCATTCGGGCCTGGCGATCCCGTTCGGAGGATCGGGAATTTTCAAGAAGCTTCCGTTTTTCTGAAAGGGTAGTAAAAACCCGATTAAACTGAAGGACCTCTTCTTCTATCCCCGCAAAACGATCAAGATAGCGCCGATGACTTTCCCGCTTCAGTAATAACTGATGTTCATGCTGGCCATGAATATCAAACAATAGGGAAGTGAAGTCCGCAAGGTCGTTCCGGGTGACCGGGACATTCTGAATGAACATGCTCCCCCGACCATTTTGTTTGAGGTTGCGGCGGAGAATTACTTTACCTTCTTCCGGCTCTATTCCATGATCGGTAAGCCAGTTCAGGGCTTCCGTATTGCGAGGGTCCACACCAAGGATCGCCGAAACCCGAACTTCTTCTCTGCCCGTTCGTATGATATCCGTATCTACCTTTGAACCAAGAATAAAGCCCAGGGAACCCACAATAATCGATTTTCCGGCACCGGTTTCACCGGTCAAAATGTTAAGGCCCCCTTCAAAGCTGATGTGAAGGGTATCAATCAGGGCATAATCCTGGATGATCAATTCCTCAAGCATCGGGACCTCCCGACCAGTTCAATTTGGTTCGCAACACGGTATAAAACACATCCCTCCCACTGGCAACCAGGAGTGCCGGAAACGGGGCTTTTTCAAAAAGCACCGTATCTTCTGGTTCTAATTCTACCACAATTTGACCGTCAATAGTTAAAATAACGTTGGTCCGCTGCTCCTTTTCTACTTGAACCGAGACATGTTCGAACACGGGAACCACCACTGGCCTGTTAGAAAGGGTAAAAGGACAGATGGGATTAATGATGAGGGCCTCCATTTCAGGGTCCAGGATGGGTCCGCCGGCGGCTACCGAATAGGCGGTTGACCCCGTGGGGGTCGCTACAATAAGGCCATCCGAAAGATAACGCCCAAATCGAACCGATTGGGTTCCCACATCGAGCCGAATGATTTTGGTGATCCCCGATGCGGCAATCACTCCATCGTTGAGGGCCACATGGTTTGCTATAAGCGTTCCTCTTCGAAAAACCTTAATCGAAAGCATGATGCGTTTTGAAGGGATTTCTTTTCCTTCTCGCCATTGCGTATATACGGCAGACCACTCGTTTCGATGTATGGCCGCTATAAACCCGAGGGTTCCCAGATTTATAGGAAAAATAGGGACCTGCCATTGGGCCACACACCGGGCTGTATAGAGTACCGTTCCATCCCCCCCAAGAGAAAAGACCACATCGAAGGGGCCCTCGGGCTGGACAATAGGCTTTCCCTCAAAGGCACAGGTAACGACCGTTACCCCTGCAGCGCTAAGAGCAGCTTCTATTTCCTGCATCAAACTGCGGGCATCATCTTTATGCAAATTGACGATAAGCAAGGCCCGACGAACCGTTGGTGGCTGACCCATATGCCTATTGTTACCTATTTATGGTAATGTGGCAAGCAGGCGGGCCACCTTTTGGACCATGGAAGAAGAAAGACGGGGATAAAAGGGGAAAAGGACGGTCCGCAAGGAAAGCGAATATGCCACCGGATAGTCCTGCGGTTTTTCCAAATGGGCCACAATGGTATCTTGAAAGGCTAGTTCTATTTCTACTTCCTTTTTGACTCCATAGGCAATGACATCCTTTGCCCCACTCTGAAGGACAAGGGGAAAACAATAGTTGTTATACTCTGCCGTATCAGGATTAATAAAACGTTTATGCCGACTCTGGAGTGCCGCCTGGGTGTACACCTCCGCGATAGCCCTTCGTTTTTCGTAATTCCGTTCCAATTCCTTAAATTGCACCGTCGCCATAGCTGCATTCACATCGGGAAGCCGATACTCTGGCGGTAAGGTAGCCCAACGACGAAGCACCGTTCCTTCTCGGCGATTCATCGCATAGAGGAAGCACCCACCGCCGGCGGTAAAGAGGTCCCGCTCTTCAAGACCCAAAAGGGTAAAAAACCCAAAAGAACCTACCTGTTGCTCTCCAATATTCGTGCCAAAACTTCGAGAACAATCTTCAATAAGAGGAAGACCAAGATCCAGAATAGGCTGCATCTCAGGCACATACCCCAGGGTATGGTGGAGTACACAGGCTCGAACCGTAAAAACCTCTAAGGCTTCTCCTGAAAGGTGGGCCTTTTTCTGCTGAATACCCTTCTGGATGGTAGCACCGCTCATGTTGCCCGTGGCCTCTTCTACATCCACCAGAACCGGTTCCAGCCCTAAATCCTCAAGGACCTGGAGATAATAAAAAGGAGAAAGGGCAGAGATTACCACTCCACTTCCCCGGGGTAAATCGAGGGCTTTTAGAGCATAGTAGAGGGCAAAAACAGGACTGCGAAGGGGAATACCATAATCGTAGCCAATATATTCTTTGGCTACCTGTAAAAGACGAGTCGCATATTCACCGGGTCCCAGGGAATCTTCCACCAGCGCAGTGAGCACCGCATCCATCTCCTTTCGGCGGATGGTGGGAGAGAAGGCTTTGATACGCATGAAAAACTCCCTCTGTTATTGTTTTAATTCGCTAATCTTTTGTAATTCCCGAGGATTAAAGAGACGACGAATATCCAGAATAATAAGATAGCGATCCTCTGTGGAAACCACTCCCTGGATATATTCGGCACCTATTCCCGAAAGCATCTGGGGTGGTTCCTGAATCTGTTCATCTTCTATCGTAATTACCCGCAACACCTTATCAATAACAACTCCCAGCTTCATTCCATCAATATCAATAATGATGAATCCTGAAAGTAATTCTTCTTCTTCATCGATAGCTGGTTTTTTTATATGGAATCTCTTATGCAAATTAATAATGGGGATGATTTCTCCCCGGAGATTGATAATACCTTCCACATATGAGGGAGCGTTAGGGATAGGCCGTATATCTTGCACGCGAACGATTTCTTTAACGTCCATGATATCTATACCATAGACCTCTTCGCCTAATTGAAAGGTCACAAGCTGATACTGGTATTCCTTTTCGGCCATAGTATTTCCTTTTATAGACAGTATATGTACTACTTTACTATTGATTGGCCATTTCATCAATAGGAAGGACACCTTTTTTATGAAAACAAAAAAGAGGTTTTTCTAAGCGGAAGAATGAAGGTATGAAGAAAAATGGGTCTCTCCACGGGGGGTCACTCGCCGCCCCTTACCCCTGCTAAGGGTGGTGGCGGTTATACGGGGGGAGGGAAATAAAAAAGCCTGGCGACTACCTACTTTCCCACCCCTTCGAGGGGCAGTATCATCGGCGTTAGAGGGCTTAACTTCCGTGTTCGGAATGGGAACGGGTGTAACACCTCCACTATGGTCACCAGGCATAT
>Ga0209409_1000494_pt1 | contig 40518 bp, 31 predicted proteins | sample AD_JPNMR1_MetaG_FD_184424 | JGI IMG/M metagenome (GOLD analysis project Ga0209409, IMG submission 184424) | Active sludge microbial communities of municipal wastewater-treating anaerobic digesters from Japan - AD_JPNMR1_MetaG (SPAdes) (version 2) | ecosystem: Engineered > Bioreactor > Anaerobic... | reverse complement strand
CTTCTTGGTCAAGGCAACTACCGTTGCCAGATTACCCAAGCTCTAAAGGTCGTTCCGACCTCGAATAATTACCAGCTATTCCTTCATCTAATACTGATTATACAGTATTAGGAAAGAATTATCAAGCGACATTCATCGCCCACTTATAGAAGTGGGCGACTTCTGTCGTTGATTAGGTTAAACTACTCTTGTTCCCTTTAGCAAGTCTAACCATATCACTCTTTTCTCTATCATATTCACGTTCTATTTCAACCTGTTTACTTAAACTAATCATCGACTTCTTAATTCTCTGTGCTTGTGAAACTTTAAGTTCATTTGCCAGTGCTACTTTCTGTTGGTCGCCTTTACCTCGATAACTCGGATTTACAAACTTCCGTTCATCTTTATATCTAATACCACGAGCAACCTTGAAGGCTTGCGATAGAAGTTCCTCTCTTGTTTCTCCAACTTGTTCAAAGTTACCACGTTTAGACACAAATTCTTTAAGATTTTCCAAAGTTTAGTATTCAAGTAAAAACTGATTGTTAACCACCTTATCTCTACCATATAGCTTATCAAAGTTTATAGGTTTATACTTTTTAGTTATTCGTTTATTTCTAGCCATATTAGATTACCCCCTCCTAGCAATAATCCTAGCCTTTTTAGCGATTGCTTCCCATTCCTCCTCGGTCGAATAAGTCGTATTTGGGAAGTTATCACATAGTACTTCTAGTGTCTTCCAAGTTATTGTATAAAGCTTACCGAAATGTCTATAACTAATACTATAATCCATACCTATCGTTTCTTTCTTCCTAGCCCAAGCATATCTGGTTGTTGGAACTTGTTTCTTCTCTCTCGGATAAACATTCACATTAGCGAATTTAATCATATCCGGGGTGATTTCGATAGGGGGGTATGTTTTCTTGAAACCTTTTTTATTTGACATAATTATCTCTCCTTTTCTTTTTTTAAATGCGTCCGTATTTCATAATGGTTTCATTATAAACACCCTTCGTCATCGTGCTTTCAGGAAGCGGTTCACGACCTCCCAGTGCCAATATAGCATTTCCTATCCTTGCATTAGCTCTGTAAGGATGTACACTCGCTTCTACACCGTCATCAACATATCGGCTGTAAATCGTAGTCTTGAAAGACTCTTCAAAATACTCCTCAGGTGGAGCAAATATCTTACTGCCAAACTCAGTGTAGAACTCTCTGGCGTCCTTTGCACTCTCAAACGAGAAGATGATGTATGTCGTGTAACTTTCACCGTAAGCCAATACCAGCTTACCACTCATAAGGTCAAAGGCTATAAACAAACCTCTCTGCTTGTTGATGTCGTTATCATAGCTGTATGAACGGCGCTCACTCGACTTCAACGCTGTTACGGCGAATAAATCGTCGTTATTTACAATGTTCATATAGCCTCTATCTGGATTAGGATACTCTGAAAGTCCCTGAATACGTAAGTCCATTAACTCCACAAACTTCAAGATGTCAAACGCAGCCTCGAACCCATAAAACTTGTCAGATGGTGGCTGGAACGCTATTACATGAGTGTATCCATTAGTAGCTGGCCCCCAACACATCAACGTACCATCTTCAAGACGCTTACGATTAGCTTTGTAAGGACTTATCTTGCTTTCAAACACACTCTGCGTAATCTTCTTTACAAACCCGCTCTTGCTTAACAGCGTAATCAATGATTCTACCTGCGGATTGTGTCCGTGAATTCCAAACTTACGGTGCTTCCTGCAGTATTCAAGCTCGAACGCCGGAGGTGCTGCCTTTGCCTTCGCCACTTTAATGATTGTATCCTGCAAACACGCATCCTCAGCTCTCTTTATAGACTGGATTTCATCGTAGTTTGCTTTGGCAACCTCTCCACGGTAAACTCCAAGGTCTTTGCTGGATGAGCTGAACCTGTAAATCTTGCCGTTTACAATGTCGTAAATGTCATTCTCCTTCACCTTAACACGCCCTGACGATGCCACCTCAGATGTTCTCAAGAACACCATGCTGTTATACATGAAATCCTTGAAATTAGTCAGTGCGTCGCCTTTGAAGTAATCCCCATGCACCCTTAGGTTTAATGGATTACTATGCCACTCAGAGCCTACTGACAAACGACCCTGCACATCAGCACCTATCAGGTTCTCTGCGGATAAAACCTCCTGCGGTGAGGAAACTATACTGCTGTAACGACTTTCGTAAACAGTGCCACAGCCTACGTAGTAAACTGCACTGTCCTTCAAGTAAATGTAGACGCTACGCTTCGCTCCGTAGAAGGAATCTACCTTAGGTGAGCCTTCCCACAGCGTTACGTCATAGCACCTTTTCGGTGTCCAAGTAAATCTGGACAGTACTTCTATATTCAACAGGTCAAGGTTAGACCCATAAATCGCCTCCAAGGTCGTAGCGTGTAGTAATAAGCGTGGAATTTCGCCATCTGGACACGCACCGTCTGCTGTCCCGTAAACATCATTCGGAACTTCCTTGCCACTGCTGTCCGTTCTCGTCCTCGGCTTTGAAGCATACTCCTTAGTGAAAAAGTCCACCAGCTCAGGACTTAATTGACACACCGGGTTTATATAACCCATCAAATCAACTGAACTCATTACCAGTACCTTGGCTACGAAAGGTTTACTCTTGTCTGCCCATGACGGGGTCTCAACAAATGCCGCCAAGAAATCACTATCAGTTGCAGTTGATGTCGGCTTCGGAATATCATCCACGCTGTCTATTACCAGTATTCTCAGGTTCTTGCCCTTAGACCACTTATGTGCGTAGGAATCCCTGTACACACAAATTGTCGTAAGGTCGGATGTCGTAGACTTCATTTCTGAGAACGCCGCAGCTCCTATGAATTCACAAGACTTAGGGATTACCAAGTAATCTATTCCCTTCGACGAATAAAACGCTCTTGCACCGATAGAAGTCAACCCTTCTGGTAGTTGACATAGGTATGCTGGCTTAAACTCTTGATAAGCGAAACATTTATCGCCGTATCCTCTCACATTCGGATATGGGAAGCTACCTCGACTTAGACTAAACACAGTCTGATGGAATACCGGGTCTATGTCGTCCTTGCTTACCCTCCAACCGCCCGACACTGAACAGTCAGATACCTCAGAATGTATGTGGAACGCCAAGTTCTTGCATAAGTCAATATAGAGCTTACGTATCCTGTCACCGTCCCCATAAGTCAAATGCTGTTCCTGCTTCCAAGGAAGCACCTCGTACTTGCCTGTAAGCCCCAGATGAATACCACCTACACCGTTGTCACTACGCCCGCCATATGGTAGGACTGTACCCGCAGGAACTTCAAGACGAATAATACCTGTCGGATTATATTTCAACGGCTTTTCTTCCAGATTGGTATAGTACGAAGTCCTATCTTTGCACCTATACGCAAATGAGCCTACAACCATACGCATGGTTACGTCGAATGTTCCCGCAAACTCCTCGGAAATGAAGCTCGTTACGATGTCCTCAGTAACCCTTCCACAGATATGATTCACACCTGAGAAGCGGTGGAAACACTCTCTAATATTCTTAATACCTGTCAAGTCAAAAGTACCTGACCCATCGGCATGAGGTAACAGTGTCTGGATTTCAACACCAATAAAACTCTCCTCAAATTCCTTGTCGTCCAAGTTGTTCAAGGTTACGTTCAGAGGAAGTACCTTGCTGGAATTGTAGTTTTGCCAGCAGTGCCTATAAGAGCGTAGGTTCTTGAATATAGACAGGTCGGCGTCACTCCTGCGGTAACCCTCCAAATGCTCCAACGCACAATTCTCAGCGTCCGTAATCAGCAGCGGGTGCTCAACCTCATTGCTGTTGCTGGTTCTGCACGCCAGCTTCTTCACTCTGTGGGATACCTTAATCCTGTCAACACTCGCTCCTTCGTTTATATTGATGTTGACTTCTTCCCTGTCAGCCCAGATTTCTTCGACGTGTCCTGCCTCGATTTTAAGTACTAAAGATGGCATATCGTCGGATAAATCCAACCTGTCAATGGTTCTGCCATATAGGTTAAAGCTTAGGCCGGTGTATTTACTCCACCCATAGTTATCTTTCTTGAATTCAATGAGTATGCCAAACTTATTCATCAGCTCAGCGCGCACCTGACTGTCCTCCAAGGAAGCCCCATACTTACGTTCAGCCTCTTTGAGGGCTTTGTAGAATGAGGTTTCCATCTTACCTAAGAACTTCGGCTTATAAAGGTCTGTCGTCGTCGCACTGTATTCATAAACCATGCCCGTAAGCTGAAAATGCTCGCTCGCAGGAGCTACGCTGACGTTACCATCACGGTCTACGCACAAACAACCTCTATCTGGGTCAAAAGCCAACCAAGCTTCCCTCTGAACACCTATATGCTCAGCGTTACGATACAGGCGTATCTTACCTGCTTTGATAAGCTCGGCTATTTCACCAGATTCAAGGTTCGAGTCTTCAACATAAACCTTTTTGACAGCAACTTCGTATTTATCGTAGTCCACAAGGGCTATCGTTGCTATTTCGTCTATTAAGTGCGTAAGTACCAGCTCTCGCACGAATAAAACCTCCCTTCAAGCTTACAGTAAAAATGCGGGGCGGCTTAACCCCGCATTTGTTTAATCTTCTCGGCCAATCTTGTAAGAACGGCCTTCTCCATCGCTTCGGGGGTTCTACGCATACCACTGGTTATCGCATTGATTTCGGAATACTTCTCGAAGTAATCGCCGTCCAACTCGCTCTCGCGCAGCGCAGGTGTATTACCCGCCAATAAAATCGGGATGTTCTGTGCGGATACAGGCTGTCTGGTTACCCACTGCGTAGCCACTACACCACCATTTACGTCCACGGTAATGTCTACTGCAAACAGGTAGTGTGTTCCTCTGGCGGGTACGTCAAACATTACACGAACCCCGCCAAAAGAAGTACGCAGAATAGTATTCTGCAGTTTCGCACGATTTACGAAGCTCATTACCCCCGCAATCGCAAACCATGCCCGCCCAAGCTGATTAAGCTGTGGAATTTTCTCTTTTCTATACTTTTCTTCATCGGGATTTCTGCCCGGAGTCGTCAGTACTTTATAAGCTTCCATCGCTGTCTTAGCCCCGCCTGTGTTCAACATCTTCACAGCCTTGGTGTACTGTGCTGCCAGTTCGGGGTGAATATTATTTATATTTATGCCGTCACTCATTCTCTCCAACCTCCAATCTTTTGGTTCTCCACTCAGGTGTTGTCTTATATCTTATACACCGCATCGGCCTAACTTCAAATGTTCTTTGGTTGCTTACAAGCAAGGTCGAATAAAACCTGACTGCACTTGTCGTCGTTAAGGATGTACCCGTCTGGGCGTCCTTCTCGTATCGCTCTTATAGTATTCCTGCTTATATCGGAATTTGCAGCACCAAAACCATCAGCACGCAAATGCCTGTATAAACCTTTGCGGGTGTTGGTATCGGTAATCCCCGCAAAAGGACTAAAACCTAACTCGCCTGCCGCTTTATAAGCACTCTTGAGGGAGTTAAACCAAAACATAATTGACTTCAGCTGGTTCTTTTCAGGATACGTTGACAGTTTCGTAGTCTTCTGGAAGTACAAGCAAGCCTTAAATGATACTGGACTTACGCCCAGCCATACGGCACTTGTGTCGACAAGTTTCATCCGCCTATTATAGTTTGGGAATATCCAATCCCTATTGAACTTCCCTGTCAACGGTAATATATCCAGCTCCATGAACCGCTCATTGACTGTGTAGTGGAAGATGTTTCGGTCTATATCCTCAGGGTTTCCCGCAGACTGATAAATCTTATTCAGCAACGCCTTAATGTATTCAACACGAGCTACGCCTACATACCACTGAGAAGTATTATTCACTGCGTTGTAAACTTCCGTAGCTGAATACTGTATCTTACCAAAGCCGTAGAGGGTCATCTTACCATCTGCCAACTGTACAGTATGCTCTTGCGACCTGTAATTAAAGTACGCAGTAAACGGTAATCGTCTGTCCTTCTGATAAAGCTCTGATTTCACCAGCAAATCACTGATTGTCTTTACAGTAGCGTCTGCCTTACCCTGTGTAAACGCCAATAAAAGCGTCTGTGCTCCCTCAGGGCTCTCAGCAAAAGGTATCCTGCCTGTATCTACCGCCGTATCCTTCTACAACTTACTGCTCTTGTTATAACGTGCCAGATTTTCGTCGGCTCCTCCCGCTATAATCGGGATTATCGTAGAAGTGTCACCTGCACACCTAATACCTTTCAGATGTAACCTTGCAGACCACCATTCATGCAGTCTGTCAGGTGAAATAGTTCCCGCAACAATTCGGGTCTTGCTTAGGTACGGGAAGCATACAAAATCGCCTGAATACAGGTCTACACCGTATACCGCAACTTTACTCCCCGCCTTGTAACTTCCGAACGGTAACCAGCTATTGCACACCGCCGCCTTGATTTTAGTGTACAACCTGTCATCAAATAACCCATTATACCATGATACCAATTCGGTGTCCTCAACATATCTTAGCAAGGCACACGGGTCACCTGTTAATGCGTAAGGCAAATATCTGTTGATTTCTGCAAGTTCGTCTCTACCGCCACCAAAGGTAAACGCATGAATAATGGTGTCCATAGCCTTGTCTACGACTACATACGCCCAGTTAATCACACCCGATACACCGAACCCGCTACGAATAAAAGCATACTTAGTAGATTCCAGCACGGTTTCACCTTTTGAACCTGCAAAATTCAGCACCTCATCACAGAAAGGATACGTCAGCGTAGCCATTGCCACCAAAAGCCTTACTAACTCCTCACGCTTAGCGTCATCAGAATAATTCAAATTCCTTGGAGCAGTAGCCACCCAGTCCAACTCGTGAATAGCCTTAGCACACTTCGGTATCACAGGATACCTTGTAGCCAAATCACTACACATACCAGTTTCGCTCATAGCCAAAACAACTGCCTGTGCTATAAGCTTCGCATCATTATTCACCCTGTCATTTATGCCGTCAAACGCTGCGAATGTAGCGAGAACTTTCACAGTTTCAAGCATTTCGGCTCTTTTTTTCAGATGTGCCAGAGCGTCCTCAGGTTTGCTGTTTGGATGAAGCACAAACCACGGAATACGTGCTAATTGCTCAACTGCTTTATTGTTACCGTAGTAAATATGCACCTGCGGAGCAATATTGTTAAATACCGAAGCAGTTATGCCTGTCACTTCGTCGCCGATATAGAAATGTGCCAGCTTAGGACAACGATTAAAAGATGTCGGACTTAACTTAACCTTGCCATCCACAATTACAGCACTTAATAGCTCACACTCCTGAACTGTCTTAGGAGCTATAACCTTTAAGTTCGGGAACATACGGAAATCCAAAAAATTGCCTCTATATCCTACAAATGCGTCTTCCGCAGTTTCCTCTACGGATAAAAGTGGGTTCGCCGGAAGTACTTTCGCACCCGCAAAGACTTTCGTAGGAAGCTTTTTTGTCTGCGTATTCCATATAAGCTCCGCTACATCCACACCTCCGAAGCTACCTTTATCCCCAGTTACAACCAATACTGCCTGCTTATTTTGAAGCCCAGCATGGAACGGCTTTTCCGCAGGAGCTTTTATCGTGAAACGCTTATCCCTATATGAAGTAAAGCAGTTTTGAGAAAGCTCAGTCAGGTTCGGACAAAAATGTACCGCCCCACCTATATCCCCTGTAAAGGAGTGTGAAATCCGCTTCGTATTGCTGACATCCACATTACCAGTTATAGCAGTATCGTAGAATGAAGCGTAAATCGTAGCTTTATACCAAGGCTTTGCGTCACTGTCGCCTTCTACAAATACATTTTCACACTTACACGTGTTAAAGCAAGAGTCCAGCACAGCACCTTTCTTACAGATGACATTGCCCTTAATAGTCATGTTCTCGAAGCAATTATAAAACTCAGCGTCCTCTGGGATAACCACATCACCCTCAATTACGCCATCACGGAAGCTATCCTCAATACACACTAAACCTGCGTCCTTGAACAAATCAGGGTAATAATTCGGAATTCCACGGACTACGCCACTACATACCTGCCCAATCTTGCCACGACTACCGACCTCTGTAATCGGCTCTCCTACAATACGCTTGACATCTATGTTAGTCAGGTGTACCGAAGTCTTATCGTTAGCGTAAAGCGTTTCTACAGTACTCCAACAAGGGGATTCCATATATCCACGCTTAACACAATGTAGTTCTCTTATGTTCAGCACAGCACTGTCCAAAACAAAGTCAAGCTGTGCGGATAAAACCATCTTCGGAATATTTACTCGAAACGGCTGGTCTACCGTATAATCAGGGATTGTCGGATAGAAGTACAGATACCCAAAGCCACGCCTTGAACTGTATAAACCGAACCCAAGCATATACTGGGACACATATTCTTCTGTATACAAATCATCCTCACGCAAGCCAAAGTCCTTCTGGAACAGCTCAAAGTCGCCTTCCCAGTGTACCTTGGAAAGAAGTTCAGGAGCAAGCTTCTTCACACGCTGTCGCAGTATAAGCGTCCTTGCCGCACTAAACTTATTGTAAATAGAAGGATGTACACAGCGTAACCTGCCGTCACCGCTTATGAATACCCGCACGCTCTGCTTCTCCGTAGCGTATCCTGTCTTTGCTTCTACTATGACCTCAGCTACATAAACAAAGGTATCGTCCGTCACCTGTGCCTGCGTATCACTCTCTACATACCCAGTAATCTGCAAACCTTCTGCACGGAGCTTATTCAACTCCGTGCGTAAGACCTTCTTTACAGGTACGGTGCGTACTGATAAATCCTCTAAATCAGCCAAAGCTAAACGAACACAATCGTCATCCCTGCCCAAATAAATCAGTTCCTTAGCCATTAGTTTGCACATCCCTCAACATAATCAGATACCTTCGGGTTCTTCGTAGCCAAAGCGAATACTTCGGGATTGCCCTTAGGACAAGCATAACCGTCCACCTCTCCACGTCTGATATACTCCCTCGTATACTTCATTTTCTCAGAAGCGTACTTGAAGGAAGGTATCCCGCTATCAAATTCTCGCTCATCTGCGAAAATACCCGATGTAATATTGTCGCCGCTCTTGTAAGCCCAGTCCTGATTAGGATTGAACAAGATATATCCGCTCAGCTCTAAAATTCTTACTGCATTTGCAAAGGAATTCGTCCAGAACAGCGGTACGATATGCCCTGAAATCCTCACAGCAACACAAAGCTTTCCTGAAATACGGCTAATTGCTAAACAAGCACTGGCCGAACCATAACGGTTGTAAGTTCCACCAGACCTGAAATCACGCACAAAGAGGAATTCTGACGCAGGAAGCATCTTATTCACCAGTGCGTAATGCTCCTCACGGAAGCCTATGCTGTCAAAATCAGTTTCGTACAGAGATACAATGCTCTGCAATTTACCAAGAATGTTGTCATTAAATGCAAACGCATAAACACTGCCATCCTCTAATACGAACCAGTTATTGTAGTCATAACGTCTTTCGTAATGCTTAACCTTGCCATCTTTGCAATGATACTCGGTTTTATGGAAGTACGAGTTCTTATAAAGCTTCTCCCAAGCCTTCGCTGAAAGCGGTACTGCAAGCCCGCACGTCCTAAATGCCTCTTTTACCTCAGCCACGGCCGTAGTAGACGGTCCGTACCCAGATAAAACTGTCAGTAGCGTGCTTAGAGCTTTAACCTCAGTCTGTGGACGGGTAAAGTCGTACTCAGTACACTTCGGAAGGTCTACACCCAAGCAAGCCAGCAACATTGTATCGGCTCCACCTATCACACTGTACATACGAGTAAGTCCGTCCAAGCTGGCAAGTTCTTTATCCTGTGTACCTCCTATAGCCTTTAATCCCATACCCCAGATGTCATGTGGCGAGTATTTCTGCTTGCCGTCATCTACTACAACCCCCGATGAAAGCTTGAAGCTGACTAAGTTCAAGTTAGTCATATCTACACCTACGAAGTACCTCAGATTACCTGTGCCTTTATATACACCAAGCAAAGCGTAAGTCCAACGCATAGCCTCATATATCTTAGCAAAAGTCCAATCTTTCAGAGACTTGCCTCGAACACTAACCCCACGCCCAGTCAAATTGATATGCTCAATAATGTTGCTAAGCATGGTCGTAGGTCTGCCTTCCTTGTCAATATCCCTAGCCTTCTTCAATGCAGAACGGATAGAAATGCTACTATCTACCGTAGAAACCTTCTCCGTAAAGGCGTTGATTACCTTAGTTCCGTTCATTACCAGCCAAATCAAATGTTCGTCCTGCTGTGAAGTGTCCAACGATGCGTAAGCCATTGCATACGCACCACTACGGAACATTCCTGTGTCAGAATACCTTCTCAACATATCGTGCGTAACCTTCAATACATTCGGATTATACTCCGCACTGTTTGAAATTGTAGCCATAACTGCATGAAGCCTTGGGGATTCATCCACATTGAAGTCAGGCTTATCATTGTTGAAGGTTACCTTATTCACCCAGTCGACATTCTCTAAATCGTAATCAGTCTTCTCAATGAAAGCTATACGCTCCTTGTAATCCTCAGGAATGTCTGCACTCTCACAAGCTTGGAGTACCGCAGCTTCTTCACCATCACCCTTACCAGATAAAATGGCAATAGCCACAGCTCCCTCCATTTCCTCAGGAATTTCCTGCGTAATCCTCTTGAACTCATCTACACCATCAGCGTATCTTACGTCGATACCATACTTCTTAGCGTATGCGTCCGCAGGAGAACCTTGCTGAGTTATGATAGTATATGGAATTCGAGGTCTACGGATAAAATGGCCTATTTCCTCAACCTCTTTCGGAATGTATACCCAGCGGATACTGTCGCAGTTTACGAAAGCCCCCGCCTCAATCTTCTTGATGTTCGGTCCAAAAATAATCGTGCTAAACTTACAATCGCTCGCCACTTCCTTCGGAACTACCGACACCTCAGGGAATAAACCAAAATCCAATGTCGTCCTATTAACCTTTACGAAAGTTTCGTCCACAAGTTCCGTAACCCCCGTAACTGGTTGCGTAGGTAATATCGAAGTGTACTGAAACCTCGGTGATAAACTGCCCGGAGCGGCTGTGTAGTATAAATCCTTAACACTACCGTATCGGAATTTTAACAGATTGTTAGGAGTTACACTCTCTACTTCCACGGTAAGATTAGCATTATCAATAGTTAAATTGTGTGTATTACCATACCGCCCAATATACGAATTAGTAGCAGGGTCGACCTTCATTTTAATCTTATCTACCCCTGACTTCTGAAACACTCTACGCTCAACCCAACCAAAAGCCTCAGGTAAGATAATACGCCCCTTGAAATCATTACAGGAGTTACTTATATACTGGTTCCGGGTCAAATCCAATGGTGTCTGCAATTCAGCATTATTAAACGCATAATCCAGATAAGGATAAGCGTCGGCTTTTACGTCACCTGCGAAGAAGTTTGAAAAGCTGTTAGAAATCTGCAGCGGTGTCCTTTTCATAATGACCTCAACATTTATCATGTTTTGGAAGCAGTTCCTGATTATCGAAGCGTCTATGATGAACTTCTCTGATGACGCAGGTCCTGTAAAGCAGTTCGTTAAGTTATCTATACCTAAGCCAGTATAGTCGCCTCCGCTACCGTCGTAACCTTCCCATCCGTAAATCGTCAGGCCCACAGAATCTGCACTACGTATAAGTCTTGCCTTAGTACCCGCACCAAAACACAAGCGGGGTGTACGACTGCAATAAACATCTACACCATTGACCCCATAAAGGTCTGCAGAATAACAGTCGTTGACATCAATAACCTTAATCTGTCGCCCCGATAAAACCGACAAGTAGCCCATGTGTTCAGGTATATCCACACGCTCTATCGGCTTCTTACCAAGCAACAACGGTTTAACGTCACCACTTCCGTAAACGCCTAACAAGTAACCCTTAATTTCATTCTCAGAATCATCCCTATACGCAAAAGGTTCACACTTCTGGTACATCCACTGCAAAAATACGTATGGGGATTTCACAGAAAGCCCCGACCACTCGGCTATCTGCTCTATATTCTCGACAGCCTCACATTCCTCAAATACATAGTCGGCTTTGTCAAAGAAATCATCTAACTGCTTAGGGTGTATCTTATTCTTGGTTACAGGACCGTCGTAAGTATAGCATAGTATCCCAGACACATCAGCCATTCGGAAGTACGTTCCGGGAGCAAGAACCCTAAACATACCTGTATCCCACTCAACGGACGCCAACCCATAATAAAGCATTTGCTTATAAGTTGCCAACCCGTGTGGACTGTTAGGGAAGTTTCCCTCACTGTCAGTTTCAACCTTGCCGAAATGAACAAGACCGAAAATGGAGAAGGCTCGGCCTTCCCCAACTTCAGGTAACTTGTACCAATCACCATATTTGCAAGTAACCCTGCCCCTATGAACGCCGAAACCTCGCACAGGTAGTGTTTCTTCTTTAATACCTTGGACGAATACTTCCTCTGGCACTTCCTTTACGGGTAACTTACGAGCGACCCCGTGGGAACTGTCGAATAAAGCCAGACGAACCTTGCCGTCCTTACGACCCATGAAAATCAGCTCTTTTGCCACGGAATCCACCCTCCTTCTTATTTCTTGCTCATATCAATGTTACGAAGCTTCACTGATACGCCACTGTCGTGCGTATACTTCACGAACTGTGCATTAGCCCTTACAGAAGCTGACTTCCACTCGTCTCTATCGTGAGCGTGTAAGGTGTTGTTTCCGTCCATAATCATAGCCACTTTGTGGAAGAACAGTCTTCTTTCAAGACGCTTACGCTGGTCTGTGAACTTCTCTATGATAGCCTCTGCCTGCTTTTTCTTTGCAGGAATAGAGCCGTCTGCAGATAAAAGGTCTTCCAGACCAAGCCCCGCAGCTTCCTTAGGAAGGTTTGCAGGTGTCATTTGAAGCACTGCAAGTGCGTCCTTAGGAACAGTAAGCTTCAAATCTGTTTCGTACTCGATTTCAATATCCTGTGTCTTAGCGATTGCCTCAGTATTTTCCTTAGTCTGTCTTGCACTGTAAGGTTCATTGTAAATACCTGTTGCAACGTCTACGCCCATTGTTGTAAGCTCATTCAGTGCGTCATTGCTGAAACGGCTGTAAATATCCCAAACCTTACGTCCACCAGCACTCGCAGGATACTGAATTTCCAATCCCTCTTTATACTTCTTAGCCAAGCCTACGGCATACTTCGCTTTGGTAATAGCGTCAATCGCAGCTTTGATTTCAGCACCCGCCATTAGGTACTTCTCATACTCGTAGCCAAGCAGAGAAATGTTTGTGAGGTCTACGGATAAGAACACAGGGTCTTGGATTTTAACCAGCTTCATAGCCGTAGCGATTGCCTCAGGTGTACCTGCCATAGCTTCAACCGCAATAGTTCCAGCTATCGCCGAATAAAACTTCTGCTCGTTCTGCTTAGGAATTACGATAACTACTCTGCCAAGACGTACCTTGTCGCCTCTGAGTACATTGTTGTCGTAATGGATGTTTACGATGTTCTTCTTACGATAAATGTACGCCAGCGTAGCCCCTTCACTTGTCAGTACTGAGCCGGGTACTTTGAATTGCAATGAAGCTGAAAGCTTCTTGGAAGCTGCCTCAATGGAAGGATACGCAATTTCACACGCAGAAGCCAGCCTTGTAAAATCAGTGTTATCCTTGACGATTTTCTCACCTACTGGCTTATATTTGTCCTCAGGAAGCTTTAAGAAGACGCCGTCGCAATCCTCTACCTGCTTCGCTAAAAACGCTATGGAAGCACCTACGCTATGACGTGGGTCAACTGCGTCGTAAGGCTCAGTCTTCACTGTCTTAGGTTTCGCAGGCGTCTTCATTCCCGGCGTGATGTCGATAGCAGGAAGCTCTGAAAGCTTGCAACCTTTACCTCTCGGATAAAGCTTGCCGTTGACTTCAACAATCATAAAGTTCGTCGGCTTCATGTACTTAGCTGCGGAAATGATGGAAGAAATGTGCTTCTTCACTCTCGCACCTGTACTATCCTCTACGACAAAACCTACTACCTGTCCGCCAGATATGATACGCTCTACAAGCTTAATGCTTGGGTCTATCGGGTCACTATACCCGCCACCCACTGTTTCTCTACAAATGTCAATACTGTTCTCGGAATTCTTATAAAGACCGAATACGCCTGACTCACTAAAATACAGGTTGCCGTCATGTGCGTTCTTACGACACAAGCTGGCAAAGTCCTCATAAAACTCTCTGCCATTCTCCACATAAACGAACCCGACAGGTTTGTAGTCAGGACCAATTACGCATTTCGTAAACTTCATGGTTAAATCAATCCTCCTTCGATTTCTTAGTTAGTTTAGCTCTCGTCTGCGTGTATCGCTTGAAGTCCGTTTGAACTTCGTCTAATAAAACCCGCAGTGCCTTTTCACAAGGCAAACCAACACTACCTCTGATTTCCCCGTAACCCATCACTCCTGAAATGACTGCCTTCGCTTCGTCGAATACTCTGCCGCTCCTGAAAGCCACAGTGGATACAACTACTCTTGAAATCTTGATTGGTCGCTTAGCACTCCACAGCAATGATTGAGCTACGCTATAAGGCAACACTACATACAGCTTGCCGGGTATCGTTTGTAGTGCCAATTCCTCATCCTTGCGGCCAAAAGTCTTAAAATACGCCTCCCTAAATAAAACCGACTGCTCCCTTAAACCAGCCAGCATGGATTCGATTATCGGAACTGCTCCCGTGAATTCCAAGCCTGCGTATCTTAAAACATTGCCCTTTTCATCGGACGCCTCTGTTACATAATGTAATGTGGTTTTGAATTTCTCACGCATAATCTTTGTCTCTGCCGCATCATCAGAAGTTGCGAATAAAGCTTGATTTACAGGTGCTTTGCATATTACCTTGTTGCCCCGCACCTCGGCTTTAGCAATCAAGCCCTTCTTAATGCGTGACACAGTTTCCTCCTCACTCAAATCTTCCGTACACCAAACTCCGTCACTCTTAGACACAACTCTGAATACTTTGCCTGTATCTGTCACACCTGTGCAAAGAATAGTCCCTGCTACCGACCCGTTATGCTCTATCGGAAAACGAGCATACGGTAGATTTAAGTCACGCAAAGTTAAATTACGCACCATTTCTGGATGCCATTTAAGCAAAGAGGCCATACCTCTTTTTCCTTCGACGGGGTATTCTAAAATCGTGCCAGTGTCAGTAGCACAGATATATCTGACAGGTCTGTCATTTTCCAAGATTACGGATACGACTGTAAAAGAATCTTTGCTCATCTGCCTACCACCACCCCTACAGATAATCGTAGTACAGCCTACACCCTTATAATATACTCCTGTCAGGCCTACGGCTTGATTACGACTACACTGTTTTAGAATCGGCTCATAAAAAGAAAAATACTACTACTATCGTCTGTCACCGTAGTAGTAGTAGTAGTAGTAGTAGTAGTAGTAGCAGTAGTATCTTCCGTGGTTAATATTTGTAATTCGATATGAACAATTCCTCGCCATCTTGGGATGTGTCCTTGCCTGCCGAACCTACCACATAACCCCTCGGCAATTTATACTCACTTATGTGTATCTTAGGGTCGCCTCTGTACAACGAACGCACATAGGCACTGTCGTCGTAAGACAACAAAAATTTAATGTTGTCAGGCAAATTACGCAAATACTCAGCTAATCGGTCATGCTCAAAGTCGCCATTCTCATAGAGCTTCTCCGCTTGGAAAACATACGGAGGGTCAAGATACACGAAGGCTTCGTCTTCGGATAAAACCTTCTGAATTGTGTCAGAGAAATCACCGCACACTACCTCAGCATTAGCTGCGTTCAACAGCTTGGAAGCTCGTATGTACGGGTCTTTCTTAGCCACAAGGTGCGTCTTAATCACCCTCTGGTATGATAGTCCTCCGGCGAAAGCCACTCCAGAATAAGAGATATTGTGCATAAGTGCTAGAATTGCACCCTCAGTTAGTTCGTCCTCAACTTCATGCTTCAATAGCTCAGCGTGCAGGTTATAGAGTTCTTCCCTCACTGCTTTGATGAATTTATAGCGGTCTGTCTTAGTTTCAGGAGCGTCTTCCTTCAATTTCCCGAACCATTCCATTTCAAGGAACGCTTCTCTGCGTGTACCCAGTCTGGAAATGACGTCATTAAACGGCTTAAAAAGCTCATCATAGCAATTAGAAAGACCTATCGGGTCTTTTATCACAGACGACCAAAAAGCCGCCACACGTGGCGATTTATCACCAATTACGACCTTTTCTATAGCGTACTCCATATCAGATAGAAGGTTCAATGTCGTAGAGCCTCCCCCGATAAAAGGTTCACAGTAAACCCTTATGTCCTTCGGAATACGCTCCCGAATTGTCGAATAGAAGTCAGATTTAGAGCCGGGATAAACGATTATTGGTTTCATTATTCCTCATCGTCCTCATCGTCCTCATCGGCTTCTTCTTCGTCCTCCTCATCGTCGGCGAAGCCATAGTCGTCTTCATCTTCTTCCCCGTTCTTTTCTTCAACAGGTTCGTCAGAAGGCTCTATGCCGTCAAGGTCCATATCCTCCAATTCTTCTTCGCCGCCAGCGTCTTCTTCATCAAGTGAAGCAAATTCATCCTCATTAAGGTCGTTTGGGTCAGGAATATATTCCTGTGCGTTCCCGAACATTTCGTCAAAAGACATTTTCTTTTTATCCACAATAACTGCCTCCTCTTACTTAAATTAGATTTTTGTATCAACCACGGGCGGCGTGCTGTTTATAATAATCAACAGCGTCGTAACCCGTAATCTGCCCTACTCTTATCAGCAAAGATAAATCCTCTGCCAGTTCAAAATTCCTCGGCGTAACCCTATCCAATACCGTGTGATTGAACACCAATAGGTCTGCCTTAGATTCTACTGCCTCGTCGATAGCCAGTTTCCTAACCGTCGCAACGTCAGTGTCCCCACCGATAAAATAATCGTACAGGAACTCAACTGCGTCCTCGAAGTTCACCTTCGTGAACTTACGGTGGAGGGTTATGATGTCGCCACCATTGCCACAACCGAAGCAATAACACGTATTCGTATGCTCATACCACCTAAAGGACGGTGTACGCTCCTCGTGGAACGGGCAGAGACTTATGCCTTTATCCATCAAATCTGCCCAAATGTGGGATAGGCTCTCATCTACGTTGGGCATAACTTCTTTGAAGTATTCAGGAAGCGGTATTGCTCTAACTGCTGCCGTCATTTCCTTCGTAATCACCACAAAACCCCCTTAAACCGCTAAAATCGAAGCCCTTTGAGGTCTCGGCCTGCGTAACACGCCTTGCTTGTTCAACGCAGGTAAGACAACCCCAAGTTCATCCTCCAATGTTTTCTTCCAACCAGCAAGTGCCTTCTCAGGAATATCTGTCGCTCTAAGACTTGAAGCAACTTCCTGTCCTCCCTCAATCAGCCACTGTCCACATCTAAGTAGCAACTCGCTGTCTGATACACGCTGTTTAGCGTCGTTTGAATACATATTGTATTCGTCTAAGCCCTCAATGCCGTCGAATAAAAGGTCACTGAGCATTAACTTGATAACTGCCTCGTTACGGCACTCATCCCGTATTGCGTCGTTATCCCAAAGGTTTAGAACCCTCAGAAGAACTTCCAGTGAAGCCATACAAATGAGTTTCTTCGTCCACGACCACTTCTTGTCGATACGGATACTCACTACCTCACTTATATCAAGCAAGCAGTTCGCCACCCTCTCGGTTATGTTGTTAAGTCGTAGAGTGTATATGTCACGCAGTCTAAGCTTGATGTACATTTCAAGCTTAGAACCGCTGTAATCAGTGAACAATAGCACCGTGTTATCACCAGAGAAACCTACATAATCAGAGTGTTTGACTGCCAACTTTCGTGCTCTCAACTTCTCCTTCGTATCCAGCCCTACACGCTTTCCAAGCATTGTTATCACAGTCTGCGTATCGGTCTGCTCAACTGGGTCTACGGTAGCAATCTTCCCTGAATTCAGTCTGTCGCCGATATACATTGAAACATCTATATCGTAAATCTGCCTATTCTGTGCGTCACAGCTGACACGCAGATAAGCAGCATCCCTGTGTCCAAGGGCTGTCGTGCTTTCGACTTCACAGAAACGGGCTATATTCTCGACTATGCCGACAAAATTCTTTTCACCTATCCTTCCGTAAAGCACACATACTCACCAACCCTCCAATACGTTATTTGTTAATATACCGTGAAAACAGCTCTACACCCAGATTGTCTGTCCTGAGTGATACTCTTGCTGTATATGTCTATACGGCGTTCGTTGCCAATCACCGCAGCACTCTGACAGCCTAATTGCAATGCGTAATCCGCCGCCCTTGCTACATCCACACCTTTAATGTAGATAAATACAGGTTCGCCTGTAAGCAACTGCCCCAATAAAAGCCTATCCCTGCTCCTCTTAGCCTCATCAGTAATCTTTAACCGCTTACCGTTTACCACTAAGAACGGCGAGGCCTCAGCTCCATATACAACACCTGCGTCAACCGCAGCCAGACCCCCATCAGGAACAAGTCTTAACACTCCATTACTGTCAAACCCTACAAAGCTTTGTTTCTCAGCACCCAGAACTTGATACAACTTAGAATCAGCACAATACGTAAGCCCGCCTACGGAGAAGGTTAGTGCCGCCCCCTTACTGATATGGTGTGCGAACGTACCGTGCGGAGCTGCCTCAACAACTACACGGTCTTTTATAATAAACACAAATGTGTTACGACCCTCAAATAACAAGTGAGTTACGGTGTATTTGTCGTAATCGTGGAAGGCAAGGAGTTCACACTGCCTCGGCATAAACGGAGCACGTTCGTAATGCCGTATGTTTGCTGAACCATCAAATAAATCGTACAAATTTCATCGCCCCTATATTAAAAGCCCCCACCCTCCAAGCAGATAGTGGAGGCTTTCTCACTTCCATATTTACAGATAAAACTACTCTTTGAGGAGTATATTATCGCCAGATTTCACAACAACTCCGGTTAAGTTAAAACCAAGCTGTTGATATATAAATTCGCCTGAATTTACGTCTACCTTGAACTTATCGCCAATCAACTGACCTGAGCCAGCTGTCACTTCAACTTCTGTATTTATCTTCAATTCACTGCCGTTAAACACGCATAGGTAGCTGTAATCGGCGTCGTGGAGTACCCACATTATCAAGCCCTGTGCCGCTGCAAAGTTCTTGGATACCGTCAAGCCCTGCCAAGAATAGTCATCAGGGAACGCTGAAGCAATCAGGAAAGAGTTAAGCTCCTTTGTTTCCAAGTCAATAGCTCCCATATACCAAGCTACCGACGAAATATTACCCATAGTTAATCCAAACTTGCCCAGCTCATTAAAATCTTTCATATTGGCCGTAATCAAGAACTTGCCTTTCTCAGGTTCAGACGCCTTAAATAACGTCTTGACCTTTACGATACCGTTGATAATACACGCTTCTGGTGCAAGTACATACTTGCCCGCACTGTCTTCGTCCAGTGCGATTTCCAGCGTCATTATGTCGTCATCGCCATACAAACGCACAGTAGCTGTAAAATCCTCGGTTATTATTTTACTTGCCATCCAGTCGCCTTCGTTCTCCTCGATTTTCTCAACTTTCTTCAAGTAAGTGAACGGGTTCTGAGAACTATAAGCTTCGGCAAGCTTATTTAATTTCCAAGTTTCTACCTCAATCCGATAGTCCGATGTTATTCTTACACCGTCCTCGGAATACACTGGTTTATCTGAGTTACCTCTAACGATTTCTTCGTACAACGCCTGCTTTTCTTCATCCGTAAGCGGTTTTCTCTCAGCACCCCCAAGTTTAGGCGAAGAACACCCCGATAAAACCAGTGTCAGGAGAAGTATTAAAGCTAAGATGCTGTTAATTCTTCGCATAAACTTACCACCACCTTCTTTGGTCGTACTGGGCGTCAGGTTTCGGCCACGCATCCCTGACTTCAAGTGCCGCCGCCCTAAACGCAGCCAAATCGCCTGCACGTATGCTGGCTAAAAACTTCTGATAGCCACTATTCTCTCGCTGACAGTAGTCTCTGCCCAGAGGACAATTAAAGCACCTCTGAGCAGAACTACCTGCTACTTCACAAGCGTATGAACCATAAGCCGCTCCCCACTTATTATCCCATTCAGGCCACGCCATTTTGATGGCGTAATCTGGAGAGCACCCCGGACTTGCGTCTACTATCTTAATTATTTCTCTCTCAGTAAGTCCTGCTATCCAGTCCCACAGCATACGATGCCGCTGATAAAACCACGGAATGGTTGTAGCATCAATTCTGTTGGGTACTTGGCTCATAGTTCCACCCTCCACTCCGCTACAGTAACATCAGCATACTGGCAACCGTAGCTCCTAAGGCTAAGGACAGAACAATAGAGAGTACCATGATTATCAAGCCAACTACCAAAGACGCTCTTACGTAATTGGTAATGGTAGCAGGATATTTCTTCGGATTGCCAACAGCACACGTGATTAGCACCACCAAGTTGTAAATCGGAATTAACATCTTAAGCAAGAACACTAAGCACTGCTTGAAACTCCACTGAGTATCTGCTACGCCACTCTGTGCATTTACAGTGTCAGCAAAGCGTACAGCCTCAGGTGACATTCCTCCCTGTATTCCCTTCTTAGGTTTAGCGTCGTAGCTTGGATGGTTAGGGAACGCACCGCCTCCAAATCCTGAGCTTTCTACGTGTGGCGGTCCTCCAAAACCACCATCGGCTTTTGTTTCGCCAAATCCCGCAGGTTGCCCAAATCCAGCAGGTTGTGTCGCTGGTTGACCGAAGCCTGTAGCTTGTGCAGGCTGACCGAACCCAGTAGATTGTGCAGGTTGAGTAGGTTGCCCAAAACCGCCTCCCTGTGCAGGTTGACTACCGAAACCTCCCTGTGCAGGTTGACCGAATCCCGCAGGTTGCCCAAATCCAGAGGGTTGAGCGACAGGTCCAAAGCCTGACTGTAGGGCCGAGCCTCCTCCAAAACCAGTTTGAGATACTGCACCTCCTCCAAAACCTGACTGCGGAGCTTGCATAGGATTACCGCAGACATCACAAGTTGTAAGTGCGGCACTTACATTTGCTCCGCAAGTCGGACATTTCTTAGTCATCTTCCAAATCCTCCTTTTCTTATTTTAGGACTTGCTTGACTTTAATTAACTGCTGGTTAGATGAACCCGCAAATAAAGGTGCACCCTCCCGCTTAGTCATATCAAAGCGTCCTGTTACGACTGTATCACAATACGTCAAAATTTCCTTAAAGATGTCTTCGGATAAAAGGTCTTCCAGTTCATAACCTGTGTAAATCCATATATCCTCAACACCGAGTTTTTTGAATTCTTTCAAAAGGCACAAGAGTGCGTAGGGTTGCCCGAAAGGTTCTCCCCCGCTGATGGTTATTCTTTTTGCCACAGAGTTCGCCTTAAAATGCTCTATAATAACCTCAATCGGTACGTCTTCGGCGTTTTCACTATTCCACGGATGGGTTGCTGGGTTATGACACCCAGCACACCCGTGGAAACAGCCCTGTAAGAACAATACATATCGAATTCCGGGCCCATCAACAGAACTGTCAGGTACGCACCCCGCCATCCTAATAAAACTGGAGTCTGTACTGAAAATTTTCTTCATGGTTACACCACTTTAGCCTGAGGCTGTTTGCTTACAGGCGTAACGTGTTTAACCCTCTCACGAACCTCTGCCTGCTTCGCATTGTTCATAAACTTGACATCACTTGTCAAATACCCCGTAACTCTACGGATACGATGAAATCCCACACCTTTACCTACTGTTTGCATAACGACTGAACCGCCTTTCATTATTTGTTATTTACATTGAGTAACCCTGCTAAGGGGTACTTCCTCAAATTCCATACGCCCACACCTTGGGCAAGGTCCATCGCCAATATATCCTGTGTATCCACATACAGGGTCATGGTCGATAGCATGGCTTACGGCAAAGTACCCGCAGCCTTTGTTGTACATGAGCATTACCAAGTCCTCAACTGCGTCCAAGTTGTCGATTGCTGCACCGTCCAGCTCTAAATAGCTGATATGTCCTGCGTTTGTTAATGCGTGATATGGTGCTTCAATTTCAACTTTATGCCTTGCGTTGGTCTTATACCACACTGGCACATGGAATGAGTTGGTGTAATACTCACGGTCGGTAACCCCCGGAATTACGCCAAATTCCTTACGGTCAAGCTGTAAGAACCTTCCGCAAGCACTTTCCGCAGGAGTTGCCAATAAAGTCACATTGAGTGATAACTCCTTGGTCTTGTCATCACAGAACTTACGCATATATCTGATGATTTCAAGTCCAAGTTCCTGAGCTTCGTCGCTTTCTCCATGATGGTGTCCTGTAAGAGCTACCAGTGTTTCTGCCAATCCCGCAAAGCCGATAGAAAGTGTGCCGTGCTTCAACGCTGGCATTACACTATCGTCGTAAGCAAGCCCCTCAGAGCCTCTCCAAATATGCTGACCCATAAGGAACGGCATATTGGCTACCCTACGGCGTGCCACAATTTCAAGTCTGGAAAGCAACTGTTCAAGTACAAGCTCCAACTTCTGGTCGAGTTTCTGATAAAACTTGTCAAGGTTCTTAGTAGTAAGTGCAATACGAGGTAAGTTGATTGTAGTAAAACTCAAATTACCCCTACGTGTTACCTCGTCAGGACCGTTAATATCAGTCATAACTCTGGTACGGCAACCCATATACGCTGCCTCTGTCGCAACATTACCTGCTCTGTATACCGCCAGATTGAACGGAGCGTCCAAATTAGAGAAGTTCGGATACATCCTCTTAGCTGTCGTGCGTATCGACTTCTTAAACAAGTCGTAGTTCGGGTCTTCTGGGTCTACGTTAATTCCCTTTTTCATTTTGAAAATACTAATCGGGAATATCGGTGTTTCCCCTTTACCTAAACCAGCATCGACTGCTTCAAGGAACATGAATGAAACAAGTCGGCCTTCCCAAGATGTCGCCGTACCGAAGTTGATAGATGAAAATGGTATCTGTGCTCCCGCACGTGCATGGAGTGAGTTCAGGTTATGTACCAAACTCTCCATAGCCTGCTGAGTTCTTCTCTCGGCACGTCTAACCGCTGAATCCCAAATAGTATCGAAGTTATCAACACACTCAGGTGCGTATCTTTCAACTATCATCTTGGCGTAAGCTCTACCATTATCGGTCTTTAAGAACCTATTTGCCTGAATATACTCAAATAAAGTCTTTCTGATTTCCTTAGCCATTTGAGTAGCTTCTTCGGAAGTTATATGCCCTTTCAGCTCATAACTCAATCGGCAAAGCTCTGCAATTTCAGTAGCCAGCGTCTTAGCAACACCCTTCTCTAAATAGTGGTCGAGTGCTGGAATAGACTGACCTCCGTGTTGCTCATTCTGGTTCGACTGTATCACTATACAAGTCAAAGCTGAGTAGGACTCAATACTGGTAGGTGTACGGATATATCCGTGACCTGTGTCGAAACCTTCCTCAAACAGCTTCTCTAAGTCAATCTGCGTACAGTTATGCACTAACACCCCGTTCACAGAAAAATGACTATCCTCGGTCTCCATATCGTACACATAGCCCGAATATTCCATTTCTTCTATGGACGTTATTTGGTACTTCTTATCGGGCAATACATTGCTATCACTTAGTTCTAAGGTATCTAGTTTGTAAGAAGGTATGTCCTTAAAAATTTCATTTAGACCCCCTATAATATTCAGTTGGTAGCTATCATGGTTACGGACGCTCTCTTTATCCCCAAACTTAGCCACTGTTCCTTTTAGGTTATTGCAGTATATATGTGTGGGTATGCCTCTTAAAGCCAACAAGATACTCAACCCTTCCACATACTCTTTTGAAGCAGAAGTGTAACCTACTCGGTAGCCGTCTCCCTGTACATACCCGTCACTATCTACCAATGCCCCTAAAAAGCCACTTAAAAATGTAGCATTGGCCGAGTAAACCCACTCAGGTAACTTGATGTCCCCTGCACCATTCTTAAACCCAAAAGGTCCTTTAAACAACTCGTAAACTATATAACCGCCTAGATTTACACCTGAAACTACTCCGTCTACTACTCTATCAGAATACGAAGGGGACTCAAATACGTCCATAATAACTCTTTCAAAATCTTCTTTTATTGTGGGGTCTTGCTTGCAATAGGATACACGCTTATTTAGAGTCCTACCGTCCGTGTCCAAAGACTCACTTACACACCCGTCTCCAAGTACATATCCGATAAAACGTCCTAAACTGGCAGTTAGTGGTACTCTCGCGCGTATTCTAGTAGTGCTCTTTGAACACTTGTGGGCTAATTCTAACTGTTCCCTTGGTATATTCACTAAGTGTTCCACCTGTAAATAGTCGGCCAAGGTCATTCGTCTGTGACCTACCCGGGTCATACGCCCCTTAGAAGTCTTGTAGCTAAATACACTACAAAATTCTTTCCATTTTGACTTATCCTTCCTAAGGTTATCTAAAATTTCTGAGGTATTAGCTATAACTATATCCTCTCTACCTCCCCACAGCTCTATCAAATCTATGGAATTTAGTGTGTACTTATTAGAGTCTAACCCTGCTTTTACAAGCGTCATACCCTCGCATAGTTTACCTGCCTCTATATCCACCTGAACACCTTTATCTTTAATAGTTACTAAATGGTCATCAGTAACTTCAAGTGTGCTTGTAAGGCTACTTATACGGAGCATCTTCTTACCCTTAGATGAATGTCTAACTATATTCTTTAATTTCACAAATTTACCGTCACTGTACACTTCGTAGCCGTCTAACCATACAACTGTGTCGTCAGGGTGTGCGGATAAAATAGTATCAAGTTCCTTAGCACGTATTACCTTAACGTCTCCTTTATGTCTAATAATTATCCGGGAGTCCTCTGATATACAAGTAGTTGTTAGACTATAGAAGTCTAAGTCGTGTATGTGTATGCTGCCTTCCCTGTGAGCTTCAGAAATATGCTCCGGGATAAGATTATTCAGTGCGAACGCTTTGGACGCCGTAGCTCCATATTGAAGCATAGTACCCATCGCTGTCTCGCCGTTTACGTTTGCGTTCTCACGTTTAGCGTTAGAGTTTACGCTGTTGAGTACTGTAAGCTCAGATACTGCCTTCATCAAAGCCCCTGCGTTCTCAATAGCTCTCGCTCTGCTCGTAGCACGCATTACGTATTCCCTCAGAATAGCTGTCTGTCCAGCGTCTACTAAGGCGTTGTGGACGATTTCTGAAAGCTCCGCAGTAGTGATTATTTCGTCACGCTCTGCCAATGCAGTTTCAATCAGCTCCACAACAAAATCTATGGTATCGTACAGTTCGTCGCCCAAAGTCTGTCTAACATAAGCTCCACGGATAAAATCTGGAAGCTCGTCAGTCTGAGCAACCCCCAGTACGGATAAAATGTTCTCTCTCGCACTGTCGCCTCTAAACTCCTCGCTCACCGTAGCCAGTGCCGCTGCGGTCAAGGATAGACGAAGTTTCTCTCTGTCGTAGGCCTCGACACGCCCATCCCTTTTACGTAACAACATTTCACGTTCAACCATAACGACAATTTCCCCTTCACCTTAAAGTGCTACATAATACCATTCTCCTTCAAGATTTCTACTACGCAAGTAGATGGTTTCTTAACAGACTTGCTGTAGCCAATCAATGCCTGTAATGTTTCCTGCTTCTTACCAAGTTCACACATAAGCTCAAAGATAGAACGAATCATAGAACGATGAGGCAAGAATGTAGTAGTTTCACCACGAGACCACTTGTCAGCTACCCACAGATTGGCTCTCATAGTGCTGAATGACACATCAAGAGACTCTGCAAGCTCCCTCGCAGCCGCAGATACATTAACCCCGTCCGCTACGACCTTACGAACGCTGGCTAAAATAGCGTCACCCCACTCAGTTTGGAATTCCTGTTTAGGTGGCTTACGGCGCACAACTGCACCAAGCTCAATACGCCAGTCAATACTGCCGTAACCGTCAGCATCTTTGGTTAGACGCTCTGTAAGCTTGAAATACACACCAGTCTTCTTGGACGCACGCTCGATTATACGGGTAATAAATCCGCTGCCGTCTTCCTCGTAAGTAGCAAGACGCTCACCGCCGAATTCCTCCCAAGCGTACTTGGTTTCTGTCTTATTAAGCCTGTTCACTCCCTCGAAGAATCTGACATTCTTAGGGATTGTACCTGCCTTAGGTTCATCCTTGCCATTATCTTCTTCCTCGATGTCTTCTGCCTGCAATGACGGGAATCCTGAACTTGCAAACCCACCTATCGCAGGAAAACCCGTTGTGGGTGCTGGAAATCCTTTGGACGCAGGTGCAGGAAAGCCCTGTACTGAAGGAAATCCCATTGTCTTTTTGTCCAGATTTTCTGCCATATTAAAACGCCTCCTATTCTTAAAAATTTTACATAGTGGATTGTATTTGTATAGAACTAAATGCCTACAGGCACATTAGTTAATTTGTTTGACTTTGCCATCGACAACTGAACTGATAAAACTGTCTATTTCCTCATGGGAGAAGCTGTCTGATGTTGTCGCAACATATCGAAGCACACTGTTGTTTTCATCTTCAAGCTCCACCTCAAAGTAGAAGCCGACAATCTTACCAGTTCTGTCCGTATACGCCGTAGCGTAGGTTAATTTCTGTTCATAACTATAACTCAAACTGGCCTGTAAAACCGAAACAGGTGCTGTTAAACTCATGTGCATAAAAATTGACTTTTCGCCTGTGGCGTCGTCATATTGACCTAAAACAAACTTATCCTCATCGGTATTCCCAATAAGATATAAAGCCACCAACTCATAATCGCCTACGTGCAGAGGAATGTTCCACGGATACCCGTATTCTTCAAACACAGAAGCTATGTTACGGAGCGGTTTCGCCCTCTGTGCTCCCTGTGTAAGCAAGGTATCCACAACTTCCTCAGGGTAACCCTGCTCAATAAGTGCCTGACGTACATCCTCATTCTGCTCCTGCTTTTCCACAGTTGCTGACGGCAACGTAACCTCAGGATAAAGCTCCTCTATCGGCTTCTCTTTACAGCCCGTAAGGAGCATTGAAAACAACACGAGTACCGATAAAACCTGAACTATTCGCCTGCTCATTGAGAAACCTCCTGCTTCTCAAATCCCGCAATGATATAGCCGTCACTGCCTCTTTCAAGCTGTACGATAATCATGTAATCCACAGAAGCTAAGCTGTCATTGTTCAACACATAAGCGTCGTAATACAGATACTCCGCACCTTCACTGTTGAACTCAGGTCCGCTGTAACCACGGTATACCACGGATGTAGTGCAGTTTTGAGGTGGTTTATAGTTCGCAGGGAACATCTGACCCTGTGCATTAGGTCTGATACGAGGCAACCATTCATTACGAGTGACTGCGTAAGTGTTGGAATCCCCGACAAGAATAACTTCCAATACCTTTGAAATGTCACTGGTACAAAGCTTCCTTGCAGCATCCCAGTCGTATGTGCCTGCCTTAATAACCTCCGACGGCGTCTGCTCCTTATCTAAACAGCCTGTCAAAGCCAAAGAAGCTACTACGAATAAAACCAGCAGAACTGCTAAACCTTTATGTCGCATAACCCAACCCTCCTTATTTGTGAATAAGCTTAAAGTCTCGAACTCCCGCCAAGAACTTACTCAAATCATCCGAAAAATCACCAGTCGGTTCAATATACTTGAACGAAATAGTTATCTTATGTCGCTGGGTCACCTTGTCACTGGACTTAGTAACGTAAGTGACTGTATAAATCCCTGTATCGTAGAACCTATAACTCTCTATATCCATAACAAAGTTAGGTGATGTGCTGACATCATCGGCCGTAACACCTACTTCGTTCGCAGAAATTTCGTAGGTTTCCCCTAATACATTAAAGGTCAAACCTCCACTGCTTGAACCACAATCCTTGGATTCCACTGTCAGCGTAGTCTTTTGACCTTGTATAAAGCTCAGACGCTTATCAAGTACTCCTGCCTGCTGAGCCTGATATATGAACCATTGTGTGAAATCTGGGGTTATCTTCAAATCAGCGTCAAATGCCGCTAAATCAGGAATTTTACCGCCTACGAAAATATACTCATCCAACAAAGCTACCATAGAGCTATCCATACGGGCAAGCAATTCATCCGCAGATTCACCGCCAGAAGCTTCATTAGCTGCTTTGAGTACTGACATATAGTAAGCTCCCTGTTGAAGCCCATACAAAACTCTTGACGTAGCTTGGTCTGGCAAATAAATTGTCTTGTTCTCTGACGTAACCTTGCCAATACCTGCGTCGTAAATAAATCCTGTGTACGCAGTGTCGTAATCTTTACCCAGATAATAATTGAGAACTTCATCACCAAGCTTACGAGCCTGCGCGTACACCGCTGTTACAGCCATACCCTGCGCAGTCTTGTCGTCATCTGTTACCTTCGTATCATTACCCAAGCTGCAACCTGCCAAGGATACAACTAAAACCAACGCAAGAACTCCGCTTAAAACCTTTCTCACATCTTTCACTCCTTTACAAAAGTCTTACCCGCACTTTATCTACGTTGCCAATAAAACCTTCCTTCGTGTCAGGTAGCACTCCCTTGCCGAGAATGGTAACTTCTATGCTCACTGTTCGTGTAGCTCCCGCCTTCGGGTCGGTCGTGTAAATAGCCTGATATGTGCCGTTATCAAAGAATTTATACGACATACGCACAAGCTTATAGGTCTTTGAGGTAGCAACTGTCTTGGATGTCACCAACTCCACAGGTACAACTGGTGAGTATGCAGTACCTAAGATGTTATAGGTACTGCCTTCCTCGTACTCCCCAGCTAACACATAAGGCTTGTTATCGGCGTCCAATTTAAGTCGCTTATCTACCCAACCAAGCTCATCGGCCTTACGCATGAACCAAGTTTTGAATACGTCAGTTATCTTCCCTGTACTGTCCAGTGCCTTTATATCAGGTGCTGTGCCATCAGGGAATAACTGCCTTTGGAACTCTCTTATAGCCTGCGTAGCCTCTGGGTTTGCTTCAATGTGATACCCGCCAGAAGCCTCTAAACGTCTGTCCTCCTTAGGAGGAACATAATCTGGACTTCCCGGCAAAGTCATTGATAAAAGCACTGCCTCATAAAGCTTTTGATTTAACACTTGTGCCGCTTCATCGCTCAGATAAATCGGTACATCATCCCTTACTATTGTACCCAAACCTGCAAATAAATCTGCGTAGGCAGGGTTAAATTCACGACCCAAAAAGTATGCGACAGCGTCTTCGCCAAGCTCGTGAGCGAACTCAACTGTCACTGCCTGCATACCCTTTGTATCTACAACAACAGGAGCTTCATTCTCAGCCTTGGGCAGGCTACAGCCCGATAAAAACATCATTGCCATAAGCACTACCGCCAGCTTCCTCATACCAAAGTCTCCTTTCTGTTTTAGTGTTTATTTCGATAGGCCAGATTTTTCGTGTTACTTCGATACTGCGTATAATCCTCTGGTTACCGCCGTGAATATCTGGTCTATATCCCACTCCATGCCAGTTCTTTGCTTACTGCCGGGGTCGGAGATGTAAACTTTGGTACGGTCTTCTGAGATACCTACGATAGCAAAGAAGTGACCGCCAGTTGTAAATACATCAGCGTTTCTGATTGCTGGATATGAGCCGTAAGCACGCTGATGACAGTCAAATACACCAAACACAAGCTTACCTTGCTCCAACGCCTCAATCAGCTTAACCTTAGCAGCGTCCATAATTGCAGTGAATTGGCTGGTTGCGTAACCATCGTTATCAATAGCGTCATATGAGTCGTCGTTTGATAACACCGGCTCTACCGTCAAGCCGTAGTATTCAGGTCCTTCCCACATTATTCTATGGTACGAACCTTTCCCAATGTTGGTTGCCCAGCCTTGCTGTGTCGCAACTGCTGCAGTATCCGCAGGGTTGACGATGTTGTCTGGGTCTAAGGTCGATACGATAATCGCCAAGGTCGATGGTCCACAACCGTTCGACCCGATAGTTTCTGAGTCATAAGGCAAATCAGCCCACATTGCGTTCGAGTTGTCTGTACCGTCGTCGTTCTGATAGTAAACAACTACACCGCCCGGAATTATATCTTCATGGACAATGTAACCACCCTTCGCCTTAACTTCCTCAACTGGAATATTAAAGCCTACACCTGTTCTTCCAGTAGGATACGCAGGTGTTCCATCGCTTCTCAGAATGTTTGGTCCTCTACCGTGTATATCCCAACAAGAACAATCCAAAGGACAATCACATATAATGATTGGTCCTGTCACCGCAGGGTCTGGTGTTGTCGGAGTTGCAGAAGCAATAGATGTCGGCTCTACTAACGCTAAACTTTCAAGCTTAGCTTTGTCAAAGCTCACCTGAACTTGTAAAAGCTCTGCGTTTGGATGTGCCGCCCTGAAATCCGATAAAGCTGAACTCTGATGGAACTCAATGGTTGAGCCGTCTGCGTTCATCGGCATCCAAGGACCGTCGTACGTAATATATCCACCAGCATTAGCTGAGTTCGGATACGCAATACCTGTCTGAATAATACCGCTCGGAATGTTGTAGGTTACCTTCTCGTCAACATACGGACGTAAATCTACTCCGTTCGCTGTGGTTCTCATCTGTGCAGCCCTGAACGCCTCAGGAGTGTAACGAGTTGATTCCCCCGGATACTTGTTGAAGGTGTGTGCTTTACCTTCGTTGGTGTTAATACGCACAATTACCGCATTTAACTCCCCGCTCTCCTCTTTCAATAGCAACCTTGCGTAAACTGGGTTGTTACCTACAACTGCAGGTTTATACAAGTAACTGTCGTCAGGAGTTGTCGGGTCTAATAGCTTAATGGCTACAACAACATAGGGAAGTCCTTCACTATCGTAAGCGGGGTGGGTAACTAAATGTGAATCCCCAAACTCATATACTGCCCAGTTCTTACGGGTAAATAAGGTCTTAATTTCTACCGAACCGTCTGGCTTTTCCCTTTGCTGGGTAACTTCCTCAGGAACATTGAAAGTAACGATACCACCATTTTCAAGCGAACCTGATATTACTCCGTCACCTGTTTCAATAAGTCCACCTTGCTGACCGCCCGAATAAAACTGCTTTAAACAGTCACAAGTACAATCGCCTTGCCCCCAGTGTCCACTATGCTTGAAATTGATAATGCCGCCGATTGCTCCTAAGAAAACCTGTATAAACAGATAGCTCACCAGTATGCAAATCACCAGCAGGATTGCGATTGCCGATAAAATCAGCCTGCGTCTTTTCTTCTTAGCTCGTTTCAGCTTCGCCAACAAGCCCATTGACTTTACAGTTCCCTTCACTGTACCTTTCAGAGAACTCTGTATATCGTCCTGCAGACCTGTTCGGCTTCGATTTTCACCCCTGATTAAACTACCGTAAGGCGACCTTAACCAGCCATCTTTCTCTTGGATGTTGCCCGAACCTTCCATACTGGTCGGACTTTCATCATCGTAACCCTCGCCGTCGTAGCCTCCTTCGCCAGAAGAACCTCCTGCGGAGCTGTCTTCCTCTCCATGCTCACGGTCACCTGAATGTGCAATGTCGTCAGGCGAATAGGTTTCGTCGTCATCTGGCTTATGGAATAAATCACGCACAGACAGGGATTTCTGTGCAGCTAATCTTTGTGCCGCCTCTCGGTCACCTTGTAAGTCAAACCAATGGGTGTACCCCAGCGGTTTATATACCTCAGAACGCTCTGAGAAGTCGTCAGAGCGTTTAGAATCATGTTCCACGACCGAATAATCGCTTTGAACTTTTACGGCGTTTCTGGAGCGATTGAGAGCCTTTGTGAAGTCTTCTATAGTTGACCCTTGAACAAGACCTACTTTATTCAGTCCTTTCAGAATTCCACCAATAAAACCTTCCGCAGCCGCCCTGAAAGCCGTTGTTTCCCCAAGCTGTGCAAGCGGTTCGGTAGGGTCTTCACCACTAAAGAAAGCGTGAAGCGTCGACTTTAAGCCCGCTCCATAGCCCTCGTGTTGCTTGAATACACCCTTTTTATCCATACCTGCAAGGAAGTGCTTTCCTAACCCGTCCTTGCCTATGATACTTTCAAGGGATTTAACTGGAATACCCGCCTTTTGCAGTGCGTTCGTAATATCTTCAATTACACGCTCACCAGTCTCAGTCATCACGTGACCTATACGGTCAAAGGCTATGTGCCTTTCAACCTCGCCGTGACGCATACCCGCCGCCAAGGATAATCCCTCAGTGTCGGTCAAACCAAGCTGTGCAGCGTCCGCTTCCATCTGAGCCTCGGCTTTTAATCCCTCGGTGTTGATACGAATTTCTCCACGTAGGGTCTCTCCCACAGCACGCTCAATGCCCGATAAAGCGTGTCCTGACGCTCTTTCGACACCAGCTGCGATATGTAACCCCATGTGAAGTACGATACCAACCTTAGGTATGAGTCTCGTTAAATCTGCCGTAATATCAGTGGTTGTCGCAAAAATTTCAGTTGCTACATCAGTCGCAAGCCCCGCAGCTTCACCTACCAGTCGGATACCTTCCGCACTGATAGAACCTGCCGTAGCCTCAGCACTTATGGTCTTAGCGGCTACCTGCGTCGTCGCTACCTTGGACTTCGCTTCGGTTAATTCTTTGAGTACCTGCTCCGCAAGAAAGGTATCCTGCCCTTTAATGCGTGCCGCCTCAATGTTCTCCTCAGCTTCCTTGATACGCTCCTCGAACAGCTCTGACCCAGCTTTGAGTACCTCACGCTTTACGTCCTGAGCCTCCTTCAACGATTTAAGAAGCCTTGAATCCTCAAACCTTGACAGGAAACTGGTCTTAGACTGTGCCTCCTGTTCAAGCTCCTTAATGAACTTCGCTTCCTGTTCCCTTGCCTCTTTGATAGCTTCGCTCGTATTCTCACGTTCCTTACGAGCTGTCTTCGCAAGGTCAAGGTATTCGTCCTCATCGGACATAATGTCCTGATTAAGCATTTCAAGAGCTTCATCAGATAAAGAACTTTCTTTGAGCTTGATTGCCTCTGCCCTTGCAGTCATGCGTTCTTCAAGCTTCTGTACACTCTGCTGTAAGCTCTCGAATAAAACCTTCAGAGTTTCCCTGTCGTTCAGTTCCTCCTCTGTCGGGTTCTCTTTCTTCATCTGTGCTTTATATTCCAAACCTATACCATGCAACTGACTTTTCGCAATAGCAAGGTCAATCGTTTCAGCCTCTAATTCCTTGATTTCAGCCTTTAAGTCGACTATATCGCTACGTAAAGAAAGCTTGGCTACACGAACCTGTTGCTCCTTATAGTCACGTTCCTTACGCTTAAATGCACTTTCCGCAACTTCAACATTCGCCACAGCTCGTGCAGCGTCTATTCTCGCCCCAGCTCCCTTTGAGTGCTTCTCGCTCAATCGCTTAGAAGCAACATTTGCAGTGTCCACAGCTTCAAGTACCTTAGCCCCTGCCAGTGCCGCTTCCTTACCAATACGCTGACGTTCCTCACGTGCCTTAGTTTCGGCCTCGTCGTAGCGTGCTTTGCGTTCTTTGAGCGTAGCCAGTTCCTCGTGAGCCTTCTTGGACTTTTCTACAAGCTTCTCATCCACGATACGCCTTGATTCTTTCTTTGCCTGAGGCTTCTGCTTGGACGACTTGCCCTTATCAGGTGGAGTTTGCTTATTCTCCTTGTTCTCGTCACTCATTGTTTCACCTCCCAGCTACCGCTCAATAGAACTAACGACGAAGCATTGTACCACTTGGGTCACCTGTGTCATCAATGTTAAATCGGTCTTTGATACGCAACGCCAGCTTGAAATCTTCGTAGATACCTGCGAGGCTAACCTCCGTAGTACCTGATAAAACTGCACGCTTCATTGCACGCTTTGCAATACCTTCAATTTCGTAGTAAGAAAGCTTCATACGCTTTTGCACAATACTCTCAGTGACTGGGTTTGCGTCATCCCTAAGCTTGAACGGTGGACGAATAAATCTGCTGACTGCCTCACGTATGTGCATTTCAGGTCGGTTGAACTCCAACTTTAAGTCGAAACGACGCTCAAAAGCTGCGTCCAGACGTGGAAGCATATTCGTACACGCTATGAAAAGGTTCGTGTCGTCCATCTGGTCCATGTACTGGAACAATGAGTTTGTGGCTCTACGAATGTCACCTGTATCAGCTACCGTAGCGTCACGATTCCAAGCGATGGCGTCAACTTCGTCGAAGAAAATTAGGCAATACTTCAACTCAGTCGCCAGCTTGAACACCTTGGCGATACTCTCTGACGCCTTTCCCTGTGCAAGTGCCTGTGAAATGTCAACCATCAGCATTGTGTAATCAAGGTCGTAAGCCAATGCCTTCGCTGACAATGTCTTACCTGTACCAGACGCACCATAGAACAAAATCCTACTCATCGGCTCCAATCCATGCCTGCGTAACTGGTCTGCGTGTTGTAACTCAGTCACGAACTGTTGTAGCTTTCTACGGTTCTCGTCGGATAAAATAACGTCATCCAGATGAATAACGCCCTTAGGGGGCATTATCAACTGGTTGTAAACTTCTCGCATATCGGCAGAAAGCTCGTCAGGGAACTTTCTGCCGGGTTTATCAATGATGTAGCGTCCTTTATCTGCTGCCATAGGCTATCCTCCTTTATCTACGCTTTAACAGCTTCAATACGCCAAGGGTGATACCTTGCGTTGGACTATCTGTGTATTCCTCAGGAACTGGTTCAAGGTCGACCAATACCAGCTCACCAGACGCATAGATTTCTGTATCTACGGATAAATCCTTGATGTCACATATAAGCGTATTGACCTGAGCTATACCGCCTCTGTGTTTACACACCCTGTCAGTAGAAAACACAGCATTACGGACAATACCAAGAATTTTCTAAGTTTTTGAGTTTCATTTTCTCTTACCCCAATTAAAAATCTTGTTGTGTTAATCTAAAGAACTTTGTTATATAGGCCCGCACCCATTTGGCACGATACGCATAAAAATAACCGCCCGAAGGCGGTCATGTATTCCGGGAAAGACAGGATTTATAAGAGTTTCCACATTACAAACGGGGATACGCCATTTACGGACTTATAGCCCGCACGCTCATAATGCTTGCGTAAGATGTGTTTGTACTCTAACTCCGTAATGCCCATTGATACGTGAGCATTGCTGAAATCCCCGCAGTTTAGCACTGCCAGCTTGGGGCGAACCCCTGTGAAAACATGAGTTATATCGGCCAAGTTCGTGTGTATATACTCTGAAACACCACAACGACGTGCCGCCTCAGCTACGTACACCTTGTCGACCAATAAAAGTGCATTGATACCGTCCAAGTTATAATCAGATTCGCTTGTCTCTATATCTAAACGGATTGCTTCGGATAAAAGTGCAAATTCCGTAGGGTCTGAGCATATTCCAAAGACATTCACATAGTCAAGCAATCCCGCACGCCTTACCGCTACCTCAGGAGGCAATGAGGAGTACCCTTTGACTACTACAAACCTTCCATAGGCTAAATTGGCTCTGGTTATGCCCTGCACTGGTTTTGAAAGCTGTAAACCCAGCCTTGCACGCTGACTGTCAAAATCAGATTCACAATCACCGTCTATTCGTAAAATGAATTCTCCAAGGACTGCGTCCGCTGCGCCAGTTATTTGAAGTTCTTCAACAAAAGAGTTGTCACCATGCCTCAGGATAAAACCCGCATTATTCCGTCTGGTTCTGTATTCTCCATTGATTACAATGCGTCTGGACATGGTCTGTTTTTCTAATAAAGCTATATCCACATTGAACCCACCTCTCTATATAAAAATACTCCACTACGGGAAGTAGTGGAGTAGTTGCCTTGCAAGTTATGGAGTGATTCCGCTCCACATATCAGCGTCCATCCTTACACGTATCTGCTCCATTTCATCCCCATCTGTTGTTGGTGAAGCATATACAGATACATCAAGGCCTCTGATGACCCCTAACTTCACTTGCATAGCCTGCTTTACGGTGTACGCAGGGTTGAAGTAAGGACGAATGTCCGCACCGCTTACGATGTCGTGACCGTAAAAGCTTACAAGATGTTCGGGTAGTTTAGGGTCAAGCAGTAAGGACGGGTCTTTCTTATGCACTAAGATGTTTCTGATAACATCCATGTGCTTTGGAGAGTACGCTGGATTAGCGTATACTCTGATGTCTACACCCTCCTGCTTACCTCTGCCCAGTACTTCCAACTGCTCTGGTGTAAACACTGATTGAGCTGTCGGCTTCTCAGGAACTGGAACAGCCTCAGGAGCTTTCGGAGCTACGGTAGCCTTTTCAGCGTTTACCGCTCTACGACGCTGAATGTAAACAGGAACAGTACGTCCTTCATAATTCTTAAGATGTGGAGCTACGCCATTCGCAGCACTCACATACTGCATATTCTGTACAGCAGGTCTGTCTTGCAGTCTGGCGTTCTCACAGTACTTATACACGTCCGCAGCCGCTACCTTTAAGCAACGTCCATCAGGGAACGCAAGTACATATCCGAGAACCCCGCCAGCTTCGTTCTGGATTTCCTGCAGAATAACTGCCAAACCAGAAGTAAAACGGTTAGCTGCGTAAGGTTTAGTGTCTATCCAAAGACGAGCTGTTTTCGGCTGTCCGAATACAAGCTTAGCACCCACAGGGGATTTCTGATTAGCGGATAAAACCTTCAACTCTGCGTTCTCATATCGCACATTCTTACGTGCTTCTTCCATCAGGAAAGCTATCGGCACCTGTGCTACCTTCCATTCCAAGCCCGAACCCGTAGCCACTACTGCTAAGCCATCAGGTACATTGGAAGCTGGAACACTAATTAAAAATTTCATGGTTTATAACCTCCTCTTTGTTTACTTTTTTTACTTTGTTTACTTTGTCAGTCCCCGTGGACTAACTCCCTGCGAAGTCGCAATGAACTTATCATAAACGTCCTTGTACTTTTCCTTGAATGATACGCTGGATAAATACCCCGGTGTCACATCTACCTGCTTCACTAAGCACACAAGCCCATATACTGCGTACTGTTTCGGGAACTGCGTAACAAACAAAATGTAATTGTTTATCATCATTTCCTGCTCAGGTGTCAGCGGACTGTGATTCAGCCCGCGCAACCTGCTACGAAGCAATGCCACACTTGCGTCTATGGCTTTACGGATAGAATCCCCTTCGACTTTATCAGGAGTTTCAACCTTAACGATGTTATCAAGCACCGTTTCAGGCTTAATATCCAAAACCAACACTCTATGAATAATAGTCTTGCTCTCCACAGTCGTAGGTGTGTTTACTGGGGCAGAAAGCCTATAAATCGGAACTGTCTTGCCCTCAAAATTCTTTAAGTGCGGAGCTTTCAGGTTATTCCTGCCTACGTACTGCATATTCTGTACGAAATGCTCCCCTTTGGCCTTAGCCGCCTCACAATAGTTCAGTAGTTCCTCGGTCTTAACCCTCGCTACCTGACCGTTCGGTAACGCCACCACATATCCTACGGAATTGTTCTGTGCGTCACGAATGTCTTGAAGCACAACGGCATAGCCTTTGGTAAACCTGCTGGAAGCATAAGGAGCAGTATCAATCCAAAGCTTGTCGCCATAAATTAAACCTGTCTTAGGTTTCGGAGCGTTAGCGGATAAAACCCGCACCTCCGCATTTTCATAGGTTACGCCCTTCTCTACCAACAGTTGTTCCATCGGTATCTGTGATACCGACCAGTCCAATCCTGAACCAGTCGCTATCACAGCCATACCGTCAAGGGTCTTTTTAGCGGGTACTTTTATCAAGAACCGCATATCCAAAACCCCCTCTCTTATCTGTTAATGCCCATCAACTTGTTCGATGTATAAACAAGTTGTTTAAACGCATCAGGGTAATTCTTCTTGAACTCACATTTTTCGCCAGTCAATCCTACTACCACACGTACACGGCGAACAAGCTGTTCAAGTGCTGTTGCCGCAGCTTCCGCACCCTTAGTCGCTTGAAGCTGTCCAGTAAAGAGTATAAAGTTAGCAATCTGAGCCTGTAAATCATCTGGAATCTTGGTGAAATTAACACCCTTACTACGCTTAATAAGCAGTGCGATACAAGATTCGATTGTCAGATAAATCGATTCCTTAGCACCTGCGTCCTTGCCCTTCAACTGAGCCTTACCTGCTAAGACTTCCTCAGGGTCAATCATTTCGGCATTGTATGCGTAAAACGCCGCAAACCTCGCTGCAATGTCAGGAGTAAGGTCAGCTGCGATGGATTCTACGAACAGCGCTGTGTTGCTGGCGTCAACTCTGCCACCTGCAAGCATTTCTGCGAAAGTAAGCTGTGTGGAAACACCCTCCCAAGAACGAGGAGAAGCTCCAATACGACTGTCGCCTTCAACAGGGTCTACATAGAACAGCTCAGGATAGTATTTCAAGAACGCCATTACTGATGGATTGATACCGTGACTGTCTGCCCAGATTTCCCAGCTCGCATAGTCTGGCTCTAATCTTAGAACACGGCAACGGTTGAGGAACGCTCCCTCCAAGCCTTCAAAGATACCGCCATCATCGGCGTCGTTACCAAGACCTACGCAAATCCATTTGTCTGGAAGTTTGTACTCACCAACACCTCTGGATGAGTCAAGAAGCTGTAAAGCTACCGCACGAGCTGCACGGGAACATGAAGATACCTCGTCAAGTACGAGAATACCGTATTCACCGTCACGAGAAGCTCTCGGTAAAAGCTTACTGGCCGCATAAGTAGTTTCGTGTACGCCGTCTTCTCCTTCCTTAACCATAGGAAGACCTGCCAAGTCAAGCTCACTCATGGAAGCAAGACGAAGTTCTTTGTATCCGATTTTTAGCTTCTTCTGAGCAAGCTCACGGATAGCAACTGTCTTTCCTATACCCGGTTTACCAAGGACAATGAGCGGACGCATTAAATTTTCTGCCATAGCTCTGTCAGTGTCGTAAAACATACGCACACCTTGAATAGTACGCTCAAGAGTAGTAGCCAACATGGTATGTGTAGTGGTTGCAGCTGTAATATTCATCTTTAAGCACCTTCCTTTTCATCAATTTATCTAAAACTCACATCACTGTCTTATTTTTATACGAAGGTCGGCCTGTTTCATTCAATAAGTACCGACCTCCGTACTGATAAAACCTTAGTGATTACTTATTCGGCTTAGAATCTACTGCTTGGAATTCGGACTTCAAGCCGAATGGAGGTTTGAACTGCAATGTTGCAAAGTCTGGGAGTACCCAGATTGTGTGATTACCCCACTTCTTGTACTTAGCGTCGATAGGTCCGAAGCAACCATCAGTAAAAATAATGATGTAGCCCGGTTTGCCCTTCTTACGGTTTCTGTAAGGTTCAGAGTCGAATTCCTCAAATACACAGTTACAGTCTGTACCACCACCGCCAGAGAACTTAGCGTTTTTAATAACATCCTCGTATTTATCAAATGGTGTACGCTCTCTAACTTGCGTATCCCAGAATATAATCTCAGCGTCCTTACACTTGAACTCTGTGAGCAGTTGCTTTAACTGGCTCAATAGAACCCCGATGTCCTCGTTGCCGATAGAACCTGATGTGTCTACACAGACTTTAAGGTTCTTAAGCATATCAGGAACTTGTGGGCTAAGACCTGCGAAGTATGTTCCACTGTGAACAAAACGTCTGTCAGGTGTTCTATAAGACCTGTCACGTCCACTAACATCCATGAAACGCTTACGAATAGCTGACTTCCAGTTTACTCTCGGTGCAAGAGCTTCCTCAACAAGTCTCTCGAAGTAACCTGCTTGGTCGCCTCCGAATGTTCCGAACTGCCTACGATGACGCTCTACTATGCCGATAAGGAAGTTCTTAGAAGCCTGCTCAATAGCCTGCTTAGACATTCCCGCTTCCTCAGGTGTCTGCACAAGGTCAACTGGGTCAAGTGCAATCTGCTGACCTCTGAAATTGATATACTTCACACTGTTGGTGTCTACGCCTGCTTGACCGCCTGCTTTAACACCGCCGTGTTCATCAGTAGTCGGCTGTCCATCGCCCCAACCATCATTAAAGCCATCTGCGTAACCTCTTTGGTAATCAGGGTCATTAGCATATTGGCTGGAAGCACCACCGCCAGCTCCCTGTCCTTTTTGACCTTGCTGACCTTGTTGCCCTTTACCGCCACCGCCTTGACCGCCACCCATCGGGTTGCTTGGGTCGAATGGGTCGAATGGGTCTGGAACACCGCCACTAACTTCGGTCTTAGCCTTCTCAGCGTCTTTCTTACCTTGCTCGTAACCAGCTTGATATGCAGCGGACTGTCCTCCCTGACCTTGCCCGTTCTTATTACCCTTCTGGTTACCTCCTTTGCCATTCTGACCGCCTTGCTGTCCGCTTTGTCCAGAGCCTTGTCCTTGTCCTTGTCCTTGTCCTTGTCCTTGTCCTTGTCCTTGTCCTTGTCCTTGTCCTTGTCCTTGTCCTTGTCCTTGTCCTTGTCCTTGTCCT